>ENA-UOTZ01000144-UOTZ01000144.1-compost-metagenome-genome-assembly--contig:-NODE-144-length-56489-cov-7.402574_pt1 | contig 56489 bp, 51 predicted proteins | sample MGYA00238144_ERZ746983 | MGnify/ENA primary metagenome ERZ746983 (study PRJEB28759, sample SAMN06268863) | compost metagenome | isolation source: single cell | place: USA: California, Emeryville, Joint...
TAATATATATGAGAATGTTACCTAAGAATCCTTTGTTATGTTCTTTTCGTAGCATCCTGATTTCGTTCTTGTTTTCGAGAATTTGCTTCTCAATTTCACTTGCTTTTTTGGGGAATAAAAATGAAAAGCTAACAGCAGAGAACATTAATATAGGGTTAGAAATATGGGAAAGCACATACATCCCCAGCTTATTCTTGCTTTGAGAGCCATCATTCTCTTGCAATTTGCTTCTAAGTTCGATCTTTTTGATTCTGTGCTTAGTAATGCGATCAACAAGGAAAAGTAGCTTTTCCTCCAAAGCCGATTTCTTGATTAGTGTAACTTCAAATAGGAAAAAAAAGAGATTTATTTTGAATTTGCTCATTTTGTCTTTACTTTTTTTGTCGTAGAAATTAAAATAGCTGAATGGACACATGACTGCTCCGAAGCCTGAAAGGATCGCAATGATAATTCGTCCAATTCTCCCTGATTTGGAATATTATTTTCAGTTTTGCGCTCGAACTGAGGCTTTTTTACCTAAGAAATCCACTTGAGTCGTTGCCGAAAAAATGTCGAAGAGCCCCATTAAGCCTTGAGCAGAAAATTCAAAATAGGCATCGGCAGTACTTTGTGGTTTCATTTGTAAATTATCTTCAAGGAGACACTTGACAATAAACAAAACGTATAAATTCGAAAGAATGACCGCCATAACTGGTTTTAGTTTCGGTTAGAATCAATCAACTCCTTAAAGGATAGCATACTTATTTTGAATTTTGGATTCATCTTGAGCTTTTCAACTGCTTTCCATAGGAGAATGAGTGGAATCACAAAAATAATCATATGAGTGAGTACACTCAAGGTAGCCATCCATTGATCATATCGGCAACTGTTTAATCAAAGAGAGAAATCAAAAAAAAAGTTTACCTTTCGCTCCCTATCTGTAATATTTCGAATATGATCAACTCCATCAAAAGGAGCGAAAAACTGAATATCACCGAAAACATGAACAAGGGTGCCTTGTTTTTGATTTCGTGCTGCTCAAAAAAGATAGAGCTGATACAGTAGTACCCAAGAAAGGTCAACCCAAGGCCCGATCCAATGTAGAAAAACCAACAGTCTAATCCCATGGAGTGCTCTTATTTTTTTTTGGATGAGTATTTGCGATACAACGGAAGAGAAACGGGTAATAATTTTAATTTATTTACCTTAATTGAAATCTGCAATTCCTACGAGTTCCAAAGAAAACGGAATGTAAAGCCATATAATTTATTATGTCTCAGCCATGAAAAGAAGAAGCCAACTCAAGCTCGTGTTTATTTTAATCTACGTTATCCGAAGATTTTATATTTGCAGATAATGACGTTTTTTGTTAATTCTCATATTATTTCTATCTATAGAGAGAGAACAAAACATTTTTTCGATGTATGACTTCAGAAGTCTGGAGAATCAAATCAACAATTAACATGCCGCGAATCCTAAGTATTTCTATTACTCTTCTTTGTATCTTTATGATTATAGGGATTAGTTTGTATTTTGGTTGTCATTCTCTATTTCCATCTTCACCTCTTCAGTTTGATTTTTTGTTGTGATGCCAAGATCAGCCTGATTGTTGCACTCTTCAATTGTACTTTCTTTGGCTTCAACCTCTACCTGGTCATCAGTATGACCTTCTTCATCAATATTTCGTTTGAATATCACGTTTCCATTCTCATCAACATCAAAATCATCCGATGTAAAAAACTCATTGTCATCCCAACCTATTTCTTGCGGTTCCTCATCTGGATTGAGGTTGGAGCAGAAGTTAAATGTTTCAAGCACAGCTCCTAAAGATGTAAGGCCTGTACAACTAAAGTCAAATGTAACTTGGTAGCGCCCGAGGAGATTTACATTATCTTCCTCTTTAAAACTCGATGATTTCTTGATTTTTTCAATATTTTCATCCAACTCTTCTTCTTCAATTTCGTCATCCTCTTGCTTGATTTCCTCATCTCCATAAAATACATCCTGGTCTTCTATTAATGAGCTCAAGGAGACTACTAGATTCAATTTGTTGATCCCGAAGCTCACTGCATGAGGATACTGAAAATAGATGAGCTTCTTCTCAGGAGTATTGACAAAGTATACAACACGTTTTGTACTCAATGCCAGCGTTCCTCCTTTTATTGAGTATTCCTCTGATGTATTGTAATTGATTATCAAATTCACACCTGCCTGCACAAGCTTTACCTCTTCCCCTTCTTTCAAGGGGTAAGGAAGAGCACAATTCGCTTCTGTTTCCATCTTTTCAAATTTGCAAATCTTCAATATTTTCGCGGGTTAAATCCTATTTTATTGCATTTCATTAGAGATCATGATTAATTGAATTCTTTCAAGCGGCACAATGAACAATGAGCTATTCAATAATTTCATTGTCAGCTCTAGAATGTGGTTACAGAACATGAAAAAACAGAAATCTTTTTCAAAATACTTCAAGCCTTCTTTGTTTTGTCTCATTTGAGTTTTCAGTTTCGATCTCTTCGACCATGTTCTTGATGAAAAGAGATTTGACACTGATACTATTTCGTCAATTTCAGGATGCCTCCCTTTTGAGAAATTAATTTTACCGTCATCATTTCAATCATTTTCTTGAGTGAATTATGAGATTTAACTCGTGGAAAATTGTAAACACTTAAAATCGTTTTATTTTCAGGGAGTTTGAAGTAAGTAAAATACAAAATTGAACAACTGAAATTGATAGAGATCGGTCCCTCCTGTTTTATGAAGAGGAAATGCTCTTAAAAAACTCCCAATAAAACGTTTCGATTCATAACAAAAAGTCATCACTATGATGAGCGATAATTGAGCTCTCAGAGCTTCATTATACGAATGGCAAATGCTGCAGCAGTCTTGAGAGAGAGAGCAAAAAAAAATTCTTCTTATAATATATCGAAAATAGTGAATTGGATAAAGAGCTGTAGATGCGACAAAATACTTCGAGGAGAATTATTTTTTAGTTAAGTTAAAGAGTCAATTGTGGTTTTAGCAGCAAGAAGCTCACAGACCAATTAAATTATTTATTTGTCCATTTAAACCAGAAAATTGTTTTGTTTTTCTTTAGACTCAATCAATACAAGGCTTAGTTACAGTTAAAATCACTGTCAGCATAAATTATTTGATTCGGGAAAAAAAGAAGTGAGATGAGAGTTTCTATAGAGAATTGCATTGAATCAGGTTTCTTTCAAAAACACTTTACAAACAAACTCATCCTTACCACTCAGACTTTGGAGGTAAAATAGCTGCAAATCACAAAAGAAAGGACCAGAATAGAGGTGTAAAAACGACCATTGATGATTTATCCAGCCTTGATGTTTCGGGATTTCCATGCTCAGACAGCACCATCGTCGTTCCTGAACCACTACCTCTTATGAGAAAAACTCCTCAACCAGTTGAAGCAATTAAATATGTTTTTTCAATGAAACTGAAGTACAATTCCTGATTTTATCAACAGCGCTTAAACCTATGCATTGTTGCAGTAAATTACCCAGATTCGAAGTTCACAAAGAAGCTGGAGATACGTCAGTAAACATGAATACTTGGTACCTCACAAAAAAGCCACTACTACGCTCAGTAGTCCCCCAATATGACAAATTATTTCTTTTTTTCAAGGAAGAGGAGTAAATTAAACATCCTGGCTATGCTTTTACAATTTTTTTCTGCTGCTATAGCAAAGTTGTATATAGAAAATTTTCTAAGCAGTCCAAAGAAAAGAGAAACTCTGAATTTAACATGTTAACTTGTGATTTCTCAAAATGGGATCAAAAACAAAAGGAAAAGGAAATGCCACCAAATTACTTAAAGAGCGATTCAGCTACTCAGAAAACAAACGAATTATCTGAGGGAAATGAAAACTTGCAAGAAACAGCAAATACTGAAATTAATGGGACCGATAACACTTTATTATTTGACTCGAGATTTGAGACAGGAAATCTAAGCATGGCAACGAAAGTAGCATCATCCTCTTAAAAAACTGGAACATAAGTGTTACTTATTGTGCCCGTCATTTTAGGTCTCAGATAACGAATATAATCTCATTATGCAAAATGATATCAATACAAGAGGTTACACACAGTGGTATTTTTTCAAAGTGACCAATATGACTAAAGGGCAAAAAGTTCGATTCAATATTCTTAACTATGTAAAACTACTTCGCTCACTCACTTGATTTCCTCTCACCCATATAGACCAAATCAGATTCATTATACAATTATGGACTTAAACCTCTTGTTTACAGTGAAAAAGAAGCTGAGATTAATAACATTGGCTGGACTCCTTCTGGCGACAAGATAAGCTACTATTCTAACGATATTTCGAGAGTATTTTCATCCCATCACATACAGATTTTCTCATAAATTTGTTAGGAGCATAGACCACAAGTTAGCTATCGATCTTTGAGTTTCGAGTACGTTTTTAATCACAGTGCTGATAGTGTCTATTTCGCATATTCTTATCCTTACACATATACTACGCTGCTTGAATACCTAGCCAACCTTGAAAAAGATGACAGAATTATCAGGTAAAACTAATCTCATTAAAAGAAAAGAAAGCGAATTCTGATAAGTATTTTGAGCCGTACCTTGCTTTGTCGAACTATTGATGGCAATAGGTGTGACATGTTAACAATTACCAATCCTTGCGAATTAGAGGTAAGTTCGTACGACCAACATTTTTGATCAAAAATAATTTAGGATTTTTCAAAAAAAAAGTGCATTTTTCTAACCGCAAGAGTGCACCCAGGAGAGACAAACTCCTCTCATATGATAAAGGGAGTGATAGACTTTTTGGTCGCTGACACTGCTGAAGCAAATATATTGAGGGATAAATTTATCTTCAAGATCATTCCTATGCTCAATCCAGATGGTGTGATTCACGGAAATTATCGATGTTCTCTTGCAGGATGTGATTTAAATCGTAAGTGGAGAGGAACGTCAAAACTTGCTCATCCCGTTATTTATTTCGTGAAAAAACTTATGGTGAAACTTCAAGAAAAATACGAAATTATTTTGTTCACAGACTTTCATGGACATTCGAGAAAGTAATTTATGAAATTATACACTCATATTTAATGACTGAACAACTGTAGAAAAAATGTATTCATGTATGGATGCCATGACAAAAATGAGCCATTTCGATGCCGAGAATTACCATATATTTTCTCCAAGTTGAATCCGTTTTTCTTCTTCAAGGATTGCAAGTAAAATGATGACACATAATACGCATTTTAACCACTTCGAATTTCTCTAGTTTTGTGATGCAAAAATGTAAAAAACGAACAGCTCGAATCACTGTTTATGAGGAATTGGGTATAAAGGACTCATTTACTATTGAAGCATCTTTTTGTGGGTCTGAGGTATCTCGAAATTGATTACTAGCAAAAGGTCTCATGATTATTATCAGAGAAATAATAAGCATTTTACGATACAAGATTTAGAAGAAGTTGGACAGAGCTTTTGCAAATCTTTACTTGTCTATTATGACTTAGCTGAGCAAATTTCAACAATACAGAACAAAACTATCGAGACTCTAACAGGAGAAGGGGTTCAACAAAGCGAAACACCTTCCTCTAAAATTAAAGGCGGTAAAACCTTATTCAAACTAGGTGATTTCTCTCGAAAGCACTTTCTGGATGAGCTTTACTCCAGCAAGGAAAACATTGCTATTGGATTGCAGGAAGACGAGGGTTCTGATAGTTCTCCATCAGAAGATGATCTTGAAGAAGAAGAACTGAAAGCTCTGCTTCCAACATTAAAAAAACCTGCCCTGAAGAACAAAATTTCCAAAAAAGTACCAAATCAAACAGACCATGTTATAAAAAAGCCAAAATCGGGCCCTAAAGCAGTGTCTGGAGCTAGCCCTGGTACTCTCGAAAATTTGTCCTTTCGAAACTCCGTTAAGAAACCGACAATTAAAGTCTTTGAGTCAAAACCCACACCCAAAAAAATTCAAAACAGTACGAAAGCGAACACAAACAACTCTCACTTTATCGAACCAGCTGATATCAGTGGATTTCTTTCAGATCCTGTAGAAACAAAACAGGACCTTGATTTGAATACAAAGCAAATTGACAATGAAAAAAAAGATACGAGCATGCAAATAATGCTGGACAAACCCAGTCCTCTGAATCCTCCAAGAAAAAAATCGTTCAATCCCCCAGACAAACCAAATTATTTCAACCCCAATGAGATCATTTCTCCGGCTTTACTGCGTCAGCAACACTTGAAAAATTTAGAGAAAATTTATAAAAAGCAGGATTTGAATATGAAGTTGACGTTGCGGTTGTATGGGCGTTTGGGTCATTTCAATCGTTTCGGAAATTTGAAAGAAGGCCCCTTGATAGGAATGGGAGACGAGCACCTTCAAAAGGAAAACGAAGACTACCCAAGATCTCATCTAAGACATCTTTCAATTGAAGGGCAAGATTACACCAGAAATCGTGTGAAAATAATGAAACCACTAAACTTAGAGCCAATCGAATCTGGAGATCCTGGCAGAGAGCATTCTTTTCCACTCATGAATACAACAAATAAATCCAATTTTCCAGTGCTGTCAATCTTAGATATTTCAAACTCGAACTTGCCAAATGAAGTCCAAAGAAAGAAATTAAAACTAGAAGAAATGGTGCGTTACTTACGAAACTTAAGACGAAATGATCTGGATGAAAAAGGCAATGTTCAGAGTCAAATCACTGAAAATAAACGGCTTGACAGAGGAAATTTTTCAGTCCCTCCTGAAAGAGAATCTTCCATCAGTCAGCAAATGAAACGTCACGCTGATAAATCCGAATCACCTCGCAGGAGTCAAAAGATGACATTTGACAACGAATCTTTCAATAATCAATCGAGGAATGAAAATACTAAAAGGTCCAGAATCGTGAGCAATGAGAAAAAACGTGATGGAGAATCCCAAAAAAAAATTCCAAAAGAAGATGCTCAAGAGCTCCCAAAAATTGAGCATTATAGGGTTAATGCTTTTGCCACAACCAAAAAAGTGCCACCATTTCGTCGTGGTGAAAGCTAAAATTTTCATCTAAGTCAACTTAGTCTTAATACAATCTCTACTTTTCAGGTTTTTTACTTTTTTATTATCTCTTAACCTCCCATTTGTTCAAATGAAACAAAAATTTATTCTCATACATTTGGGAAGTCACATTCAATTGTTTTTCCATTGAATCAAAGCTAACATAAAACAATGTGTCCATCCTTAGTTATGAGTTAAGTAAAGGCAGCCTATCTGTTCAGAAATAAATTTTTGGGATCGACATTATTTGATGGCTAACACTTGGATGGAAAATTCGAAAATACAATAATTCCATGAATTTTAGATATGAGAAATGGATTCAAGGCACAGAAATTGCGATTGGCAATTACATTGTAAAGTCTCATCACCCACCTACTCAGATTCATAATTATACTCAAATAATAGTAACAATGTTTGAATTGAAAAAAATGGGTCATTATTATTAACTAGATAATCATCAACAAAAGAGATAGCTTAAAAGTTAATAGATATATTGATCTTCAAACTCATTTATCATTTTCCTTTCAGAAGAAAGAATGCAGCATACTGTCTCTAGACAGCTTCATCAAAATGATTAGTATTGAGAATTGAAGCGGAGTTAACTGAGCTAACTCTTTATTGGATCGTGAACAAAAATTAAATTAATGCTTTGGAGAGTCGTTGCTTAAAATAGGCGTCTATACTATAGTCTTTTGGATTGTCATTTTCACCTTCACTATCGTCATCAACATCAGGTCGAGTGAATGAATCTGGACGATTCTTTCGGCAATTTCCAAAGATTTCGAAAGATTTATCATTTCGAACAAAGCTACAACTTTTATTTGTGATGCCGACATCGCTAAACCGTCCAGGAGCATGGAACGAAGACTCATTTTGATAAAATTGAAGAAATTCTGATTTATGTCCTGAAAGGTCAGAGAATTCTGTTTTTTTATTTTTTTGAAACTCTGAATGATTTTGCCGAGATAAGTCAGATTTAAGTCCCCAATTATTTACATTGAACTTGCCATGATTCCAAGGCACATAACTCCTATCATCACCATCATAAATTCCGCTTTGCTTGATGTTTAAATTTAATTTGAGAGAATCATCACTAGCATCATGTGTCAGCTCTGGCTGCTGGACAGGAACATCCTTTTTGACCTTTCTTGGTTTTCGTTGAATTTTGGGTTTCGTTGGATTTTTAATATCTTTCTTTGGCACTATAGGCGAGATTATTGGCTTGGGCTTATTTTCGACGGGTTTTACTAACACTGGAAGCTTTGGCTTTACGCTTGGCACATATTTCATTCTGGGAGGAGGGGTTTGTCTCTCTGTAGGAATTCGTACCACTGAAGGTTTACGGTCAACAACTCCATCAATTTTAATAACTTCGATTCCTAATCCATAGGTTCCGACTTGTCCGCGATGGAATACATTTGCAATTTTTGTAGAATGATTGCCAATCAAATTTGAGGTTCTTGAAACAGCTCCTTGGGTTGCACTGTTAGTTTTCTGGAAGGCGTCCACTGAAGACCCACGATTTTTAGTCGGGTAGCTAGTGTTGGTTGTAACATTCTTATTGACAAAGAACATCAAGAAAAGAGTGCTGATAAATTTATTGGTTCTTTGCTAACCTGTTCGAATAAATTTATAAGACAGTTGTTTTATTTGTAGTTCGTTGATTAATCGAGGAGAGTGACAGGCTGGCAAATATTCAAAATATGTTTTCGTTTCTTTTACAGATAATAATTACAATCAAGAGATTTCGATGAAAATATTTCTTTCGAGAGTAGACTTCGATCTTAAAGACAAGTGTTGAATGATAAAAGAAACAGTTCTTTTATCATTTTGATTTTTGGGCATTTAATCATCTATGAGAAAATCATCAAAGGAACCTAGCACTCACTTCGTTTTCACTGACAAAACTTGAACATGTGCTGATTCCTCAGTGTCCTTGCGAACGACAAATGCGTCCCTAAGAGAAGAGGAAACACCTTATTACATTATAATGGACTCGATTGAGAAAATAAACTCCCAGTTCTATCTCCCCTGAATGAGAGATATGAAGGTAAAACAATATCTGAATAATCGTCTCATTCATTTTATACAGATGCTATTAGAAAAGTATAACTAGTTTTTAATGACAGCTATTTATTCTCTAAAGTTTATTTACAGAGAAGATGTATTCAATAAATAAGATAGAGTTTCACGAGAGACAAAACAAAAGCAGCATCAATAGAGCACGTAGTTATGCAGAAGGTTTTCCAGCTAAATTAGGAACTAAAAGGAGTGGCTCACCACTTTTCTTCGAATCAAGCTCAATAATTAAAAAGCAAAACCTCAGAAAATCAGCAGAAAAAAAGTCCCAAATCTTCAAAGAAGAGTTTATAAAAACGAGGGACTCATTTTGGAGGCAATCAAACAAAGCATGGCTTTTCGCATCTGATCGTACTGATACAAACGAGCAAAATTTGAATACAAACATCTTCCAGCTTTTAGAAGAGGAAAACGGTTTACGAGCTTCAAAAAAACAAGAAAAACAAACGACACTTTATTCAACTATTCCTGACGATTTGAGAAGAAATATTGCCTTCAGAAGACTAGCTATTCCCAACAAAGATAGGACTGCAGAAGTCCGAAAACCATACTATACGACGACAAGCAGATTTCTCCCATCTCATTCTCAAAAAATAAGCCAACTAAACTCAGTTCAAACAGAGAAAGGACATACTCATGGCGATGAGTTTTGCAATAGCGAAAGAGGAGCCAATAGAAATCAAAAATTATTTTGCAGTAGTTCAGAATTTATTCATTTAGATCATATTGACTACAAAAACTACAAGTATCAACCAGGAGAAAAAAGCTATGTGCTAAGTATTCCTGCAAAAAAATTGCCTGTGCGTGTTTTTCATAACCAGACAGAGACAATTGAAAATGCGATTGAAAGACTGCACATTCAAAGGCTCTATATGAGAAACGAGGATTCAAATATTCCGCAGGATTTTCTAGGAGTTGAGAAAGTAAAACGCTCGAGTTCATTGAATGAATTTGAAAAGACCCTTGGAATGGCCAAACTAAAACAGTTGGAAGAATTTAATTTACAACAACTGGCGAAACAGAGGAAGCAGGCGGAGCGAGAGTCATTTGCGATGAATAAGATCAGGAATATTTCTCAGCAGAATTGTAAAGATACCGTTGTTGCACGTGCTCATCCTACAATGAATCAGTCGACGTCCTCATTTCAAAAAACCGTTCGCAATTCTCCTATTAAACATTTGGATTATTTTCGCAAAACCCATTTCAAAGAATTTAAGTTTGGCTCAGATGGAGAAGTTATGGGGAGTGACTCTTCCACAAGAAAACAGCTCTTAAGACAAGAGTTTTTATACTATTCTGAAGTCTCTCGGAGGTTCCTCGAAGATTTAGGCACCGTGCTTCATGATCGACATGATCGGCGAGTTAATGGATATTCGCTTGAAGATTATAAGGAACTAGCATCGAAATATCGTAAATGACTACCCTTTTCAGAATTGGAAATCCCTATAATTTTTGTTTGATAGAACAAGGCATAATAGTGAAGGTATTCACTGAAGTGTACGATTTGCTCAAAGGACTCAACCGCTTTATATTAAGCCGAATACTACTTGCCATCGGTGCAAATCCTGATAATGATCTGGACGTAATCACTTGGGACCAATTTCTTAAATTCAAAAACCTGGTTGCTTATAAAGATGCTCCAGAGGATGAAATGATAAATTTCACTGTAAAAGTAAAATCATGGATCTTTTTGATAGTTCTGATTTTTTTCGGGAATTAGATCTTTCAGCCAGAGGATAATCAAAACTTGACTAAAACGGAATTTCTGAAAACTCTGAAGTTAATAAAGTCAAGCAAGGCTGATGGAAAGGAGAGTTCTGGGACTCAAATCTTGGACATTTTTTCTGAAAACATTCGAAAAGTCGGAGTTATAAAGGACGACAGCGACTGTGTTGATTTCACAAATTTTAGTCAGATTTTTCATTCTAAGAAAATGGATATTCAAAATTTTATTGATGTTATTATAGGCAAACTTTGATATATCACAAAGATTATAATTCAATATGTTGTATGAAGGGTGGGTGATGCACTTACTATTTTTCTGAATTCTACCAATATTTTTGCCATCAAATTGAGATGAAAAATCATCTTAACAGCATTTAGAAACAGGTTATTGCTTCGACGGATGGAGAATAAAAAGCATTAGATGATCCATTTATTTTGTGAGGACCCTATATCTTCTTTTAGACTGCAAATAGGAGCAAAAGGAAAACATGCTGGAATCGATTTTCATTTGACTATAGCAAAAAAATCAGGAAAATAGCATGAAAACTGCTTATAGTTTTCAAACGAGACTTAGTTAGACATCAATAATGGTATGATAGAAATCAATGGAACTGAAAATGGTATACTCAGAAACCATACCAGAAGTTAGCTTCTTGATTAGTCGGCATCCAGGATCTATTTGAAATTTTATTTAACTGATCATGGACAAAAACAATAGAAATTTTTATTGGGATGACACCATGCAAACGCTATCTTTCACTAATAGAAATGTGATATTCGGAATTCAGGCTTTCGCATATTACTGATTGTTGATAATAATAATATATTGACTGCCTTGAAATTCATTTTCTATAGCTTAACACATGATTTTTGAAAAACTTGTCTGTGTGCCACTCTGAAAAGATCAATTTCGTCTTGAATATTTGATCTTATCACGAATAGGATGAGTGGCACTCATGATTTATTCTCTGCCCCTTTAACACATTTCGTGCTATTTTCTTTGAGCAGAAACGCTTGGCTAAGGAGCAAGCTGCCTTAAGTAGAAAGGTGGCAGTGGTCAGCAATCAGTTCGAACAGTACAGAATTGTCTCTAAAGAAGTATATGCGCAACTGATGCTAGTCTAGAAGCATCTATCAAAATGCTCTCGCCATCAGTTTGACTACAACTTCTTCGATGCAACTCCATTGGAAGGATTCTTTTGCAAAAATTCAAAAACTCTCTTCAAATTATTTAAGTTTATTATATTTGGATCCAAATTGAATTTTCCTATATGAGCTTGCTGTGATTTTTGATACTGTATTTCATTCATTTTATTTAATGTGTTTTGGAGACAGCACCTTTGACAGGCGAGATGGCAGAAGCTTCAATATGAGCCTTGTGACTTGCGAAATTATTATTTTTCGTTGAGTTTGAAAGATTTCGGTAGAAGACTGTAGGCAACTCTCATGCAAATTAAGCTAGAGGAAGGCCTATAAATAAACAAACGACCACCAGCCATCATTTAATACTGATCCTGAAAGATTGAAAAATTCGATGTCGTAATCAACCACGAATTGAACACGATTTGAGTAAACCAAGCCATCACTTTCAGACTCTTAGGAGGGCTGTTGAAGGGTAATTTTAGGATTCTCGAATCCTGGCACATAATGACTTCAGAATCCAACTCGATTTTAATTAACTGCATATGAGCATTGCAATCAGTCGTCTTAAATTAATTGAGATTAAAAAAACCAACTTTTTAATTAGAATAACAAAAAATTTTTTTATCGGATTGCGGACATGGCGACGATAGGGAAACCAAAGCCCTCTCACCCAAACAGATTGGTTGTTCAGCACGAAGTGTTCCTCGCGAATAAAAGTCTTGTTACAAAAATGAGAACAGTTAAATCTTCAATCCCTCAACCGAACAAGGAGTTTGAAAAGAAAATTGAGAGCAGAAAAAAGAAAGAGTAACCTTTCTGATCTCTTTATGAATTTCTCATCTCATTTTAAGAGTATCAAAATCACACAACAATGGTCCGGTGATAGATAATGAAACTCTCAAAGCTATTCTCGAACAAAGAATTAACTTGTTGACTGCTCCTCTATTTCAGCCTGAAGATCAAGGCCTTGGACCAACTTCTAAAATGAACCTTGGATTAAGAGGATCATATGAGAAACCCAAAACTAGCGCTGGCTACAACGCCTACTCTACTAATCAATATCAAATGCCAAGGACTGCTTCAACACGTGAGATAAGTTACAAAAGGAGTAACAGCCTCCTCAACGGAGTTTCTTCTCCGAAGCAGGTAGCATATTTGCAACCCTTCCAGTCTCCTGTGAAAGCAATAACTTCACCTAAGGTATATTTCGATTTTTCATCAGAAAATAACCAGACCTTACATGAAAATAGGAAAATATAGCTCTTCTGAAAAATCAATTAGAAGAAAAAGATCTTGAGATGCAAGCATTTAAGGATGAGCTCAAAGATTGGTGGCATGAAGATTTTAAGCTCCAGCAGCTTTCTAAGCCTAAGCTTGAAGGAAAAACTGGTGTTTCAGATAGATATAGTGATGAAAAAATGATACACAACAAGGAAAATAAAACATATCAGAAGCTCACCTTTAATGAACAAGAGAGCAAACCTGTCTCCGGCAATCAAAATTTCAATGTAAATCTCAAAGGAATTCGAAAGCAGAAACTACCTTCCATCCCATCAAAGAAAGTATTTAGCACGGTCTCAAATTTACAGAAAACAGGCTCTAAGAAACAGGTGAAAATAATTGACGAGTTGGATGATAAACAGTGTGAGAACGACAACAATGAGACTCAGAGACCATCAACAGTGAAATTTCCTCTCAGATCTGGCAACCACGAATTTAAAATTAGATCTTCTGGTCACTTCGACTCTAGTACCGGCAAAAAGAATACAAGGTAGTCTCATCAACGAAATATTTGGTCTGACAAATCTAAATTCTTAATGCAAGATATGACACATCCCCTTCAAGAAAACAAAAAGAGGAAGTTGCTGAGCCTGATGGCGAGGTTGGAAGAATGCCTGTTGACAATTTTCCTTACTATAAAGAAAATGCCAGTCAAAACCAGCAAGGAGATGGCAGCCCACAAATAATTGCAACATCTAAAAGTTTAATGCAGCAAGTGTCTGTTCGAAAAATGAACACTTCACATTATGATCATCATATTCAGGAGATTCCAGAACAACTGAGGTTATTTTTATGTTGTTCTTTGCTAACTCTCTTCTAGTGAGTATGACATCAATTATGATGAGCAGCAGAAAGATGATAGAACTTACGATCAAATGGGCCAAGATAATAATGAAGACGAAATGCGTTTAAGTATGATGAACCCGATGGATAACATGTAGTTTGTCGATAATACTATGATCATTACTTCAAGAGGCTTCGGATTAAAAATATTTTTTGATCTGAATTGGAAGAAGAGCAGAGTAATGATTCAACTGTAACTAAGCTACCTAAATTAGCCCTCATTTACTACATTTCCTTCTACACAGAGGAAAAATTAAAATTTTATTTTCAATTTATCAGTACCAAGTTAAATACAGATTATATATTTCAAATTCAGAAAAAAGGATCAATAAAGAAGGGTGTATTGAAAGCGTAGAAAATAAGTTTTTTTACCTTTGAGGGCTATCAAGACTTTCTTCCGAAACAAAGAATATTGCTGAAAAATAGGAGAATGAAATTATTTTATCTGAAACTTGAATGGCATAGTTATGACCACATGCATCCCTCTGTTTCTTGTTCTTCGTTGGCGAAGTATATTAAGAATCTTGTCTCGATATTTGAGTTTATCATGCTTACATACTTAAAGGCTATTGAAGGAATTGGAAGAAGAACTCAAACCTATTTATTTAACATTAGAATATTGATTCTTATGTCGGAAGAAAGAAAAAAAGAAAAAAAACGTCACGAATCCTTTTCTCATACATTAACATTTCTTTGCAGTAAAAAGTATAAATTCCTAGCTTTCCTTTTATCAGAAGCAAGCTATGAATATTAATAATTTAAAATTAAGTTTCTAATTGAAACCGGAGATATTCTATTAAACACGATCAACACACTTTTGTTATTGAAAGCATTCCAAGGCAAATTGTCAAATTTGGTTGGGAAGCTTGGGTATAGGTTGGAACATACTTCTATTTTATGCATAGTCTTTCAGGACAAGCCTCTTTTTTCTTTTAAGTCTATTTTTTGAGTGCTAAATCGAAGATTGTTTCTTTGTTCCAGTCTGCAATGAAGAAATAGCTATGGGTGTATAATGACTTTCGTTCTTCTCCTTCTTTTTGAGTTTCTGCCAGTCACAAAGCAATTGGTAAATTCTCTGAGGGATATTTGAATAAACAATTTTGCATTTTCTTTTTGTTAACAGTTCGTTTTCTCAGGTACTGAGTCTGTGCTCATCACTTTTCATAATTATCGTTATCAGGTAACAATATCCGATGAGAAGAAGATAAAAATCATAATTAATAATAGTATACAATTTAAATTTAACCCACAATAAGAATCAATGAATTAACTTATTTGTGAGTGATTATCTGTGGCCGTATTGTATAACATAGAATTGCAAATAGATAGCTCAGAACAAAAAAAAGCAGCTCTGTAATAATACAATGAGTGATAAATGGATTACTAACCTTTTGTCAAACTTATAAGTAAACACTAGGATATACATGTCTTTAGGATTTCAAGAATTAAGAACTAACATCAAAATTAGTTGAGTTCTGTTTGAAATTAGTTACTTACTAAAAAATAGTGAAACCTGGTAGCTCCTTCATAAAATCGAAAATAGATTTGCAGTTTCTGCTGTCTTGCATACTCGTGTGCAGCACAACTTTCCATACCCAAATTAGTTGAAGAATCACATATAATTACTAACTGTGCGAAAAAAAAGCTTTTCCTCTTAGTGTCAAAAAATTTCTCACCACATATAGTAAAATTTAAATTAGTAGACCTCAATACTACTACAAGTTTGTTTCATCTCTTAGAGTGCTTTTACTTACTATCTTGATTGACAACGCTGCTTTTTCTTACAATTAAAAATTTCAGCAGCTTATGAGGGATTTTAAGTTTATCATCTCCTAATCGAAATGGCAGTAAGTTGTGCTTATAATAAATCACTCAAATTACAAGTTTTCTACTTGAGATATTTGAGTTGCCTGGGCCAGAACTGAGAGAAAACGTTCATAAAACAAAACAAACAAGAAATATGGCATTTCTCACAACCAGCCACATAATAGAAAATCATCAAAATCAAAAGTAATGATACATTCTTTTACAGAGAAATCTTACATTACAATGTTGAAAATTATTTTCCCTCTCGCAAAGCGAACCATTGAACTACTTCTCTCTTACACTCTCTTTGAGATTCAGCAAACTGGAATTCATGTAAACGCATGTTAAATGAGCAAAATCAATGTATTTTTAAATTCTGTAATGTTTAGGTCTCAGAAAGCTGGATAGGTAGATTATTGGCGCCATCGAGTAACAAAAGGGACGTCACTGACTACTCGTGGTTTGCTAATTAAGGATGAGTATAAAAATAAAATTATATAAAGTTTTATTGCTCAAAATTCTACTCAAGGAAAACACAGATGGCTCATACTCGATCAAAATCAGCTCAGCAAAATGAAGGACAATCAATTACCTTATGGTTTTGTTTAATCACTTGTTATCAACTTTAATTGTAACTTAACCAGGTACGATTTAGAAAAAAATAAGTACTATCGTGTCAATAATCACACAGGTTGCAAGAAAGAAGTTAGGAACACTGGAGACTATTTCCAGTGTTTTGATTCACGAGTTTCAGGCGTCGCAAACTTCAAAGAACGATTGGAATTTTCGCATGAAGTATCAATATATCCATAAACTTATTTGGTTATGTAACTCGCATCCATCAATGTTAGAGAGCAGAATACAGGCCAAAGACACCTTCTTTCAAATTTAATGCTGAGCAAGCCTATTATAATCCGGTGCCAGATAAATATGATGGATATGCACAGTTTAGATGTCCTCGTGGATATCCTTGGGATAATCAGACTCTGAATCGAGACAAAAAAATGAATCCAAGAACTATTAAAAAGTGGATTGCATATGGCAAAACTAGCTTCGAACTGCAGTCTCCCCGGAACTCGAGTTTATGGGAAAATCACCGAAAATATTACGAGCATTTGACAGCTCCTCTCAATAAATACCAACGAATGAAGGCTCAAAGTCCTGAGAGCATGTCAAAGGAATTAAATAACGGTCATTGGACAGCACCAAATACAACAATACTCGAGAAATCACTTCTGAAAATTAAAATAAAGGAGAAAGAAGAGAATGAAAAGAAAGTACAGGAAGAATCGATGAAAAAGAAAAATATTCCAGTCAACATCACTGTATCCCGCTACAACTCAAAAATAAGCAACGGTGAAAATAGGACAATTAGCTTTCCAGCAAACTTTAGAGAGACTCAGAATCTCATGCGAAGTTACGTTGAAACGAAGGCCAATGAAAGCCTCAATCTTTCAGAGATAGCTCAAACCACCGGAAAATACAAAACAAAAACATTTAAAGGGTCATTCGCCTTCCGAAGTTCGTCATTTGACAAGAACGTTGGTTCTAATTTAAAGACTGAAAAAGAAATATTGGATAGAGTGACTAGAGAGCGAGAAGAGATGACCGGTTACATAGTAAATTACTTTAGCTAACATGAAGAGACAGCGAATGTTGCTTATTATAGATTCCTCCGGAGAAAGTGAGAAACTCTATCTGTACGAAAGGACGCTTTGGTACCATCATTGAAACAGAAGGTATACGATACAATCAGGACAGGCAGCTGATGAAAGCCAGTAATCTCTACATTTCATTTAATTCCGAACCGTTACCCATTTTTTTGTTCAAAAAGCAAACCCTGAGATGTACACCGTGAAGGAGAATAAATCTGTTCTAATGGGGAGAACCGCTCTGAATTTTCTGAAAGGGGTAGATGACTCAACAAAGTAAAATTCGACAAACAATAAGTGTTTTTGTGTACGAACTTGCAATTTATTTCCGTATTAAAGAAGACCTGCGTTCCAGATAATCAATCTGTATATTCTTTCGACACTTGTAAAAATTCTTAAGATATTTGTTTATATTTTGAAGAAAAGAAGAATAAATTGCATACTCATACAATATATCAATATCAGTAGTACAACCTTTTTTGCGTACAAATTTGCCGTTTTAGTAAAATAATTCCCTAGAATCTAGCCACTCACAAACATGCAGAACCATTCCAATTTAGGAAATTGATTTTTGCCATCTGTTAGCAAACGAATAAACTTCAGTTCATTACATTGATTGCCTCTATCTTTCATTCATTTGCATTTTAGAAATTTCATTTTCTTCTGATAAATCTAAAAAAACCCTAACTAGGAGAATATATATCTATATGTATGTCCACTTTTACTTTTTAATGGATTTAATCAACAGTGAAGGTAGAAACTCTATTTTTTCTTACTGAGATCCTGGAAATTGTTCCAAATTCTATGATATCTATCTCTTTCTTCTTCTTTGATGCGTAATTTTCTTCTGTTGAAATAATTAGTTTTTCGCTGCAAAGCTTCGATAGCTTCTGGGTGCTTTCCTTTGATTTGATCGAGGAATGTAGGAGGTTTGTGGTTCTCTTCGTCTTCAAAATATTTCATTTTGCGATATTTTTTCTCCACATCATCCTGAATTCTCTTTCTTATTGCGAGATTCTTTTCATGTCGTTTTAATAAGGTTTCAATTTCGGACTCCGCATGCAGCATTTTCACATAGTGCTTGACCATAAATTTATCTCCCAAATCATGTCTCACGCTCAATTGATTGTTGAGGCTTTGATCGTAGTTATTTGAACTCGCATAGCTATACTCCGAAGGGACAAAATAAGGTAATGATTTTGTGTGTAATTTAGTTTTGCTTTCTGAGCGAGTTTCAAGTTTGGATATGTCATTGTTCAACTTGTCCAGCTTTTTCTTCACATAATCGTTGCGTTGCAACTCTGGTTTGAAATCAATCTTTGGCAATTTAATATGATCACCGTCTCTGCTCGATCTTCCTGTCTTGCTGTTATATAAGAGACTCGGGATAGGCCCATCTGGTAGACTCGTGGAAATTGGATCATACCTTCTAGTTGCTTGGTTCAATTCTCGGGAACTGTTTTGTGTTCCGAGATGAACCGGCGATACCGAGTTATTAGCTCTTCCTCCTGAATGACTAGACCTAAAAGATTTTTCAAGCTTTAGTTCCTTGGCAATCTCTTTCTGGAACGCCCGTCCCCTCTCTGTTATCGTTATCCGAGATGGAGGCTCTTTCTTCTTGAATATATTCATTCGCACAAGTTATTAAATTGCAGAAGTTTCAGGTTAATTAATTATTACAGAAGGTAGTGATTAGATTCTCAACTATTTCAATATTTAAGATTGAAGAGAATTTATTGCTAAAACTAAATGCCTTAATGTGAGTTCAATTGAATGAAGTAATCGGAATTCATTTTTGGTATTTTCCTGAATATAGGATCTCTGTATCTAACTCTGAAGAATAGTTTATTGCTAGCTTCTTCAACCAGAAAGGCATAGTCAATTTTCAATGCAATTCTGTAATTAGATACAATGAAGTTCTTTTTTTTAAAAAAAAACCTTAATGACAATTTTGTTTGTTATTTTCATCTGAGTCAATTGAGCGTTCTAACCCTTAAGCCATCTTTGATTCAAGCTATTTGTGAAAGTATTTTATTGCGCTTTCTTGCCAATGATTCCTTGGAGTTCTTCCAATAATGCTTTATTTTTCTCTTCTATCCTTTTATGGATGTCTTTTTTTATGACATTGTATTGCAGGACGTCTCCTATGGCAGCTTTCTGCTCTTTAAAATCAAGTAACTTATTTTTCAGGTCGTGTAATTGCACTTTCTATTGAAAAAGATCATTTGATTTCAAATTCCAGTCTATTACCTGATAGATCACATAGATAAGTAGGACGAGAATTGCCAGCAAGTAACGCAGATCAGAATCCAAGAACTGCAATATTTGAGACATTTATAAAATGATATTCCTGTTTCACAGGTTTTCAATTCTTATTTCGTCAATTTTATTGTTGAATTGCTAAAAGAATTCAATTTTCTCAGTATGTAGTTGGTTAAAATAAATCTTAAATCAACCAAGCTCCACGATTTGTTTTTCTAAGATAATTCTCGATCTAATAATTAAGCAACAAATGAAAAGCAATCGTGAGGAATGCCAATCAATTATATTGTCTTCGTGCTCCATTGTTCATGCTGAAACATAGCAGCATATGATTAACAATTGGGCTATTGATTCAAAAACCCATATAACACGTCCTACATTCAAGATTAGATAGGAACTGGTGGAAATCTGTACCCGTGATCGATTGCTCTCAATTTAAATTCTGATGAATACCGAAAACTAAAAAACTACGAATAAAATTGACACTTACTTATTTAATTTGTTTATTTAGGTTATCAAGAGCGTTCAGTTCATTGCAAACTTTTATAAACTTATATTTTCAATGCAAAGAAAAGAAAATTCACAGCAAAACACTCAACAAAATGCAAGCAATGGGACAGTTCTCACACAACAAGCTCTTTTAGATAAATTTGGGATATTCATGGAGAGAGCCTTTCAAAATGATCCTTCCTTAAACGTTTATCTTAAAGAATGGGAATCATTCAAGAGTCTCCTGAAAACCACTCCTCTAGACTATGACAAGATATACGCACATATCTCCAAGATGCAGCTAGTAGTCTGTAATAACTCCTCCCTGTACCTTTTACAACATTTCTAACTGGAAATTTAATTATTAGCAAATAACAATTCGAAATCACCGACTCTGAACAAAGTACTTACGCCTGAGATCAGCAAGAATGAATATGGATCAGCGGCTCAGATGGCGAAATATAATGTGAAAAAAACTCATCCGATCTGGTTTATATTCGATATCTTTTAGAGTCCATCAGCAGGGCCTAACTTTACTGAAAAGGGTATCAATGTAGCGTACACGAACTCTCCTGAACTTCGCTCGGCTGTAAGCTCCAAATCATCTTCGCTCAAACTCCTCTTATCATCATTTAGAATTCGTATATTCCTCGACTTAATAAAGCTGCTCTTCTTGAAAAGTTTCATAAACTCAAAGACAAGATGGATCAACACACCGATAGATTGATTAGAATAACACAAAAACGCGATGCAAATTTCAGCTCATTGTCGAAATTTGATGATAGAACACCGCTGCGTAGAGTGGTGGTTTACAGCAAAGATCAGAACCAGAAGGGCGATATGTTCAAAGAAATCGAAAACAAACTGAACTATATCAAAGAATCGAGTTACAATAACTACCGTTTCCTTGGCTAAGCTCGGAGATGTCTTTAGGATATTATTTTTTGTTGCTGTTGTTTCAGTTTTTTTGAAGTTAATGAAAATAGTTTTGAGAAGTGAGTAACCGCTATTTTTAATATATCAAATATATGCAAGCTTGCCTCTTAAAGTCCGTATTCTCTACTCACTAAACATTTACAAGCTAACAGAGTTACCGATATATGAGAAGGAAAAAAAAAATGATATCTTATGAAAATTTACTAGGATAAGTTACGAACTAAATGCAGTTGTTCTAACTAGATTTACCTTTTTCATGCAATAGCCTTGTAGTATCTGGCTTTTCAAGGTGTTTTTCATTTTTCCAAGCAAAGAAGTTATCAGCTTTCTCGAGGGAGAAGAAAAGAATAATTTGGATTGAAAAATTTATTTCATTGAATATTTGTGATAATTTCTCTCAGAAATCTTACAAAAAAAGCTTCAATAAAATGCCAAGTTAATATCAACATTCTTATATTTTCTTCTTCAAGATCTCATTCGCTAACGTTCGCTGAATTTCAGCAATTTCGTTGTCCAAATCAACAATTTCTTCTCTCAATAGATTTTCATTCATGGAGTTTTGAACATTTTCTTCTCTTGATTCTTCAGGTACGTTATATAATCTTTTCTGAGAACTATTCTCAACAAAAGCTCTTCGAGGCATTTCGGACTCATAAAATTCTAAATCTTCCTCTTCATGATCATTCTCTTCAAGTTCAGCCTGCCCTCCAGGATTTCCAGTCAAATACTCCAAAAATTTATCATTGCTGGTATTTTTATCATAAGTTTTCGATTCCTCATCCGAATCAGAGAGTTGATGTCGATTCTGTCTATCAATCTGAGACATGAACAATGGGGGATCTCTGCTAAATTTTTTCTGGCTAGGAAGTTTAGTGACAGCCTCTTTTCGATATTTATTTTTTGAGCTGCTCATATCATGAGAAAAATTAAGCGCCTCATTGCGTGTATAATCATTCGAATCTTCAGGGAATAATCTCTTCGGAGAAATTGTTTTTCCATGTAGAATATGAAAATCTTCCTGAGATTTCGAAGGATGAGACTTGAAGTCAAAACTTCTTTTCTTTGACGATGACTGATTAGTTGCGGAATGAAATACCTTCTTCGTAAAGTCTACAACCGATGGTGAGAATTGGTGGCGATCATCTAGTTGGAGCTGTTTTTTGCTGCTGGTCGAATATTTCTGTAAATGAGATGGACTAGCTTTGTAGTGCCGCACTAACTCAGTAGTTGTTTTCATTTGAGAGCGCTGCTCCTTTGCTTTGACAGCTTCCTCGATGGATTTCAATTTTTTATTTAATTCCTTATTTTCTTCAAGCAAATTGATGATTTTTTCCTAATAGAATATTGTTTTCAATGTGATGATATTTGAGTTTAATTTTACTTCATTTTTCGAGCAAGCTTCTTCTGCTTCAGCAAGCTGTTTGCTTAGTTCTGTGTTAAGATTTTTTATTCTCTGTTTTTCTTCAGACAATTTTTTGATTTTTTTCTCCAATAGTTGGATCTAAGTTCCATAAAGAATGTGTTCAAGCACCATACTAATCCCAATAATCAAGTACCTGCTCTTCGCTTTCTCGCTTTTCGTGGTCTTTGATGTCTTGCAATTCTTTTATTTTTTCTCTCATTAATGTTATGTTGCGTCTCTGCTTGTTGACAGAGTCTCTATATTGAGTTATAGTGTCCTATTTTTTATTATTTTTTTTTTCTGAAACTGAAATCACAAAAAGATCTGTGGTACTTTAGTCTTATTTTGCTCTTTTCTCAACTGACTCTCATATGTTAACAGTTGATTTTTGTATTCAGCATTCTCAGCTTCCAGCCGAAGAATTGTGTCATTTAAAGTTGTCATCGTTTCTAGTTCTTCAATACCTTCAATTTATCAAGAGAATTAACAGAAATTTTCTTGTTTTGGAATATTACCTGCGTTATCGAGTTCTTCGGTTGTCCTACTATGCAACACCTCGACCATGGCATTTAGCATGCCTACAAGTTTGCTAGGATTGTTTCGTTTCACGCTTAAAAAATGGAAGCGAGAATTTACTCAAAGCTCTGGATCACTCGCCCATACAGGGAGGGGTTAGAACTTTCAATTGCTTTTTGTACGGATGAAAGCAATGCTCGTTGCTTTTGGATGTTAACAAGAATGCGATTATTCTTCTTATCGTTCACTTTCTCCGACTCTAAAAGGTTTCTTTTAAGTTTTTCAAAATTTTCTCTCGTTTTCATGTTGTTTTCTTGTGAGTCGGTTTTTAGCTTGCTCATTTCGCTGTATTTGTAGAGAAAAAGATCAATTCTCAAAATGCTATTGAGAAGTGATATTACTATGAGAGCTGATTATTCATATAATTTAATTCTTTGTTGCGGGTTTCAAGCTCATTTTCTCTCTCAATGAGATCTTTACATTTTAGCTTCATCGAGTCATAATAGTTTATTCAAATCTTAGAAAGCATTTGTACTTCAAGTCTCTTTATTTGCAACTGAGTCATCAAGTTTTCGTGCTGAGCTTTCGAAAGCTCTTTTGTAAGAGAAATACACTTGGCTTGACTCTCATTCAAACTTTTCTTCATTCTAAATTAGATGAGTAAAACTTGTCATAACTGTTTATAATTTCACATTTGCAATTCCTTGGATAAAGATTTCGGATCTATGGGCATCTCAAAAGGATCATTCTCGTTGAGTGATGCTCTTTTTTCACTTAATTTATCTTAGCAGTTAGAAAAAAAGTAAGAAGAGAGAGATTATCGCAATTAACTTTCTTTCGAGAGCCTTTTTCTTTCTTGTTGGTATTTCTCAAGCAAAGAGAAATCTTCAACATCAACATTGTCGAATTCATCGAGTGAATCATAGACTGTTGATCGTTTTGCTGAATTTGCAAAGGTGAATTGTCCTTGCGATCTCTCTGTTTTTGGTGTATTTGACTTAAAATCAGTTTTTTTGTTGTCGAGTGTTTCTTTCTTGTCTCGTCGAGTGGATTGAGAAGTAGTAGTCATCCGTGGCTTTTTATCTCCTTTTTCAAAGTCTGAGAAGTCAAGTTTTTTCTTCATTGATCAGTTTGAAAGAAATATTATCGTTCAAATATCCGATAAATATTTTTTGAAATAAAGTTCAGTTTAGTTAGATTTAAGTGAATAAAGTAAATTAACAAATCATCGTAACTAAGGTGTTGCTAAAGAAAACTTCGATCGCTGATTCAATAGTCACATGTAAAGAGAAATGAAGCCAACAGTGTGAAAACTCGAAATTCTTCCTATCAAACCATCATTTTGCTTTTGGAGTAAACATCATCAAGTACAATTGATTTGATAGAAGAAGTTTGTTTTTAATCGATAACAGGCATGGTGTTCAATACGCTGCAATAATATCAGTAAAGATGAAAATGAATGAAAATTGTGGCAATTTAGTTTTTATTATTCAGGCATCAGGAGAATATTTCGCTGCAAAGTTTACACTATTATAGTTTGAAGGCTGTTTTGCTCATAGTGGCAACATCTTTGAAGCTCTGGCCATACATATTTTTTGCTTTTTGTCCCTTAACAAATCCTGTATAACCGACAACAGGTATTTTTGGAGGTTCCATCTAAAATTTATCAGCGTTAGACGTTTCTCGAAGGTAATGAAGATTACCAAATTTTTGTATTCGTTTTCAAGAACAGTCCGCTTTGCTTCCTCAGGAAGAGCCTCAAACTCTTCCAGTTGTTTCAGAGCTGTGAGCTCTTCCTTAGTAGGCTCTTTATACCTTTTTACTGGATTTCTATAGACCGGTCTGAATCCTTGATAGCCAACAACAGGAAGCCTGTCAATAGGTGCTAACTCTTCGGGGTTCTCGACTTTTCTGGAAAACAATTTTTAAGATCCTCTGAAAGTAACTCAACTTTACTTCTTAAGTTCTTCGTGTCTCATGCTCATTCCCATAATGATTGAGTCTGCCGTCTTTTTCAATACTTCTTTGGGTTTATCTCTCTCATCAGCCACGAAAGATGTTCCATACATGGTTTGAAGTCTCTTTTTTTCATCGATGATAAAACCATTTTCAACTCTGTCATTCAGGCAGTCGCCAGTTATTTTAGCAAAAGGTCTTCCAAAAACATTTTCAGCGATCAAACCATGCACATGACCACCATATTTGGGAATATGTTGCCTCTGAAGATGATGTGTAGGGCCTCCGAGCCAAGTTTCACCTTTAATATCAGGTTCGTAGGTTGGAATTTGCATCTCGAAATATTTATTTTAATTAACTGTTTCAATGCCCCTCTTGCAAATAATTTAATAACTCTCAAAAGAATTGCGATCTCTCTCTCTATACTACTCAATCCATACCAATAAATTGTGAAATGTAGGACTTCCCTCTTGCCATTAAGTTGCTGATATTTTTCGCGTATTTATCGGAAAAATGGTCTCACGACGCTTTTCACAATTAAAAAAAATATGGTCTTTTGTTTTGATAACTTACAATTGTTCCTTCTGAGCAATATGTGTGGAGCTTCCTTTCCGGAAGATTCAAGAGAATTTCCTATTAATATTACTGGATCAACTCTAAATGGATTAGAACTTGTTGTGCAATTACTGTGGAGAACAATTATCTTGTCTATTTATCAGAGGTGATTTTTAGAAATACAGTGAATTTGTAGTACATAAGTAGTTTGCAAGATAAGTTTCTAAATACCGTGCTATTGTAGACTCTCTTTCAGTCTACATTCTCTAGACCAGTTTTATCAAATCTTCCATCATTTAGCAAGAACATCTAAACAGAAAATGACTCAAAAAACACAAAAAGAAACCACTTAGTTTAAGAGCAAGATAAAATAAAATTTTTATATAAAATGGAGATGCAGCCACGCGATTTCGAGATTTTAGGCGCCACCAAAATTAAGGATGGGCTATTTATTGGAGATGAGCTGGCCGCTCAGGTACCGCTTTCTACTAAGAATCAACAGGAAATAAATTCTGTGTGATAGGACCTAGAATTTGTGGTGACCAATAAAGTGACCCATGTGATCAACTGTGCAGGAAGACAGATTCAAAATCATTGGGAGCCAATCGGAGTTATTTATTTGACTCTCAATTGGTCGGAGTCCGATCATCAGGTTGCCTACCATCAATTTTTCAGTGAAATTTTGACTGTTTCACATTAGATTTTGTTTGATGCAAAAGATGAGGTATTGAATGAAATCTATCGATTCATTGAGGCCACAATGGTTAAAGGTGAAAGTGTTCTTGTGCACTCAGTGAAAGGGCAGAATCGTAGCTGTTGTGTACTCGCAGCTTATTTTATGAAGAAATATCGCTGGACACTGTATAAGACGCTTGAATTCCTGCATGCTCGAAAACCTACGCTTGAGATACGATCAAATTTCTTCACTCAACTTACCAATCTAGAGAACCATCTCGCCAAGCTTGGACAGGGAGCTAAAACATTCAACTGGAATGAGCTCAGTGATGATCCTAAAAATATTGAATCAGAAGAACTCCTTTTAACAAATACATTCTTGAACTCAAAAAAGCCTGCTCCAATTGATATAGTGGATAGTCCGTCTCCCAAAAAAGGTAATATAGTTCTTCTGTGCTTGAGATTGATTTGGTGAAAAGAAAATCCGAACAAGGTGAATTTTTCTGAAGAAAATCACATACAGCATCATCCAAAAGAAAAAAGATTTACCAATCTATTCAATAGAGGAGAATTAGCCAAAAAAGAAGCCAAGAGCACTAATATTCAAACAAAAACATCAATAAAATCGATATTGAAAGTGAAAAACAAAAAAACTCTCATTCAAAGCTAATTACAATGATTTAGGGATCTGGGAAAATTTTTCAACTAGCACCTACAGTTGAAAGCGAAAATGCTGGACCTGGCGCCGTTACACTAAATGGCACCATGAAAAAATCAGAAATTATGAATTCTGAAGCAGCGAATGGAATTCGACCAAACTCGTCACAAGGAATTAACTCGAAATCTAAGGCTACTAGAGATTCGGCATTGGATCCTCACGAAGTAGCCAAAGGAGCTGCTCCCAACATACAAGGAAATATCATTCATATAACTGTCAACAACTATATCACCAATACGTCGACTCTTGACAATGGCAGTTCTGGGAATGTTGGTGGAAATAAATCAACCACGGATGAACCAAGTAAGCAAATGCGTTCCATTAACTAATTTAATGAAGAACCAGTTCGAATGGGCTTAAGCACCAGCAACAGCAGCAAAGATTTAAATTTCAACAGCTCCAGTAAAGAAGATAACCCTTTTGGAAAACGAGGATATTCTCCAACATCGAGCTGTACTAACTTATTTATTTTCTTCAAATAAACAACAACACTACAGTTGACAATCGAAAAATTGGGAACAATTCAAAAGGATTATCGGCAACCCTCAAGAATGAGATGCCCAAAAAACTTTCTTACACCGATGACGACGATGAGGGTCCATTAGTGAGAAACCAAAAGTTCAAAGTAAATAGTACTGCAAATAAAACATCTCTTGCGATTTATGGACATCAAAATCTGCCCAAGGGCAAAAATTTGAGTGGTGGTTCTCGTCCAATGAGTAAAACCTTCGATATCTCGGGACTTTCAAATTTATGAATGTAACAACTAATTATAGGTTCGACACAACACACTGAAAAGGAGCTGGCTGTAATAGGATCAAATAATCTCAACACAAAAATCAATCAAATCAATTTTCGCACTCCTACCTACTATAAATATATGAACCCAGGACAAGGTGGCCCAATTAAGTATTGATAAGTACGATTCTGCCTCTCTTATAGTTTTTCTGGAAAAATCAGACCTGGACAACGAGAGCAAGTGTATGAAAATGGTTCATACCCACCGATTCACGCTTATGGACAGCAAAACTTCGTAAATCAAAGAGAAAAACAAAATTTGAGACCAAATACGGCTCCAGAGCAAAAGTTTGCAAATTCTCTCAAAAGTATTAAACTACTCAACCAGACTCAATGATCGATTTTCTTATAGATTCGCCTTACTTGACGAATTCACTGGGACATAATCCTCAAAATAGAAAAGGAAGAACTTTGGGTAATTAAAAATATCTGCTTGAGCACATATAAATGATCTATTTGGAACCTAACAGACAGCGCACAAGAACCACGACAATCAAGTTTGCCACCGTCTAAAGAGAATTCGGCAACTAATTCTTATACAAACGGCAGATTGAGGAGTTCATCGCCAGGTCAGCCTCTCAAAAATTCTCTTGTAGGATTTACTCCGGTAATTTCTAACAAACCTCGCTGGAAATAAAATAAAGACCCTTATCATGGACACTTATTTATTTAATTCTCACTCGCTTGTGGCACTAATTTTTGTTAAAGTTGCTGCAACCAGTGGGTTCATACTGACATTCACAAATTCTAGTATGCAATAATTAAGGCTGTCTTTTCCTTCAAACTATTTCACTTTCTTCATTTTGGACCTCACTATTGATAAATTAAAACTGTCTGTTTCCAGTGAAATTGCAATTCTAAATGTGCCAACCGCAAATGACATATTTTTCTTAGTTTTTCTTCTTTTCAATGGAGAAATAGCTTTAAACAACGCTTCACTTAAACCTTTGTTTCAATATTAATCGATTTTAAGAGTGAAATGACATCAGCTAACGTTTGGAACTCATAGAGAAAACTATGAACCACCGAAGCAAAACAAAGAAAACTTTTGAAGCTGAATATAATAAAATTTTCTTATGCATACATATCTATTGAAATATAAACTAAAGTGGTTTTTTATTGCGCGATCGTGAAAGCAGGATCGACAAAAACAAACCAGTACAAACATTTTAATAAAAAAATTAGATACACACGAAGGTGAATATAAAAACCACTCATTAGTTGATTCCATAATGTAAAATCCCGTCATTGGGAGTCTGTTTGTTACCCCGAATCTTTTTGGATCGTTTTGAGATGTTAGTATCGTATAATATGGGCTCATCTTCATTTTTTTGTTTATTTTTTGAATCTTTTTTTACGATTAGTTGTGAAAGTTCAGCCGGTAGAGCTAGAAAAGAATTAATAATTGTCAATGGAAGTAAAATGTGTACTCGGATTCTCTATGGCATCAGATTGAATGCTATTTGAGTTTTTGTTTTTCTTCACAAAAGCACGCAAAACTCCCACTCGGTCGTGATAGTGTTCAATGAAATTGAACCCTAAAGCTTTGCCACATCTGTATTTCGAAGAGTTAGTATTTATCACAGAGAAAGTAGGTACCTGATTTGTAGGAGATAGTCATCTAGAGATTTTTTCGATATTCCGATTTTTGCAGCAGCTGCCTCAAGTGACATTTTCATGATCTTTCCAGTTTTGCTGTCTTTGTAGCCGTTATATAGCTGTCTCCATTCTAGCACTTTTTCCATGACTTCTCCAATGCCCCTTTCTCTTGTTTTCTTGGTTTTACGAGCTACTTTCCCTTCTGAGGCTGGTGGAATAGCATCACACTCCGAAGAGTCCTCTGGAACAATATTGGCTGAAAGCTCCTCTTCGAAGTCCATTTGGACTGGGTCTTCATTCATTTTCTCGTTATAATTTGAAAGTGACTGTGTTTCATATGTCTGCTCAAGAGTCAAGCTTGGTAAGCTAAAGTCTTCTCTGAATCGGATTTGAATCTAAACATAAAAAGCATAAGTAAAGTTGAATTAGAAATAGGAGGTACCTGAATTTTGCCCGCAACATTCGATACCTCATCAATCGAAATGAGAGTGTTGGCTTGTAAAGGATATTTTCCGCAATAAATGTACATGTCTTTTTGAACACTATAATAAGAGATGGATTTATTGTCCACATTGTATCCCATCGTTTTGAGTGTGTGGATGAGGTCGGATAATTCAATGGCTCCATCTCCATTTTGATAAGCTCGGACTTCAGGAATTTGGATAATTTTGTCTTCTGGTGACATCAGAACAATGACATCGATCAGAATAAATTTATCAATAGTGTTGTAGTAGCTGTCCAAATCGAAGTCAATGTAATTCTCAATGCTTGGAAGCATTAAGTCATCATTGTCGAAGAGAAACTCTGTCGAAATTCCAGGTGATAGCAAATGGCTGAACATTGTCTATTGCTTGAGTAGTAGTAGAAGTTGTGTTTAGAAATAAATTTTGATTGATTTTTTCTCATCGAACCTTATTAATCAACACTTATTAAAACTGATCAGGGAAATCCGATTCAGAAAACACCCGATTAACTTTTGGACACTGAAAAGTTAAGTTAATTAAAGCGCTGAAATATCAGAATTAATTAGTTCAGTCAATTGTTTCAAATGTTCGAGATTTTTTCTGATTGATTCGAAATATCTTGAGTTGGCCAGATATTCTCTGCGAAGCTTTTCTGAACTAATACGCAGTCTCTCACAAACGATGGTTTGCTTCCAAAGTCTTTTTTCAATCCTACTTTTCGTTTTGTGTAACTGAAATGAGACAAGCGTCCATTTTTGAAGCTGAGAGGAACCGAAACTTTTTCTTTTGATTCGTAGAAAATAGCTATTTAGTCGAATTTTAATAACTTCAAATAAAATTCATAAGTTTAGAATCGCCGTAAAATGAATGAAATCAATATTTTAAGGAAACAAATACTGCTATTACACTCTGAAAATATTCATAACTTGATAATTTTCAAAATCTTGATCGAATAACAAACAAACTTAGAATACCTATCAGCTTACAAACTAATTTTCTGATTCTAATGTATTCGAAGTAGCACTAATGTTTCAAGTTAGCATCTCTATCTCACAAGCTGTAGAGAAATATTGCTGCTACCCTAATACACAAGTCATTACGGATACAAAATGAAATGTGTGTGATGACAACACTTCGAATAATTAATGATAATGCTTCGAACAATGAATGGGAGCAAGATTGTCCTTCTTAAAGTCGATGTAATTGATACTGAACTTTCAATATTTGCAATTGATTAGTACTAGTCGAATAACCTAAATCTCATAATGGCTACTACGAGTAAATTCGAGGTGGCTCATTTCATCCACAATTTTTGATGGAGAGGAGTTCAAAGCTCCAAGCGATTTTCTCATAGGTTTCAAAAAAAGAGGTTTTGGATTAAGTGCAATTCAACTTATGAATCCAAATCTTCGGGTTTGATTTTCTGTTGCGTTATTTATAGAGCGTATAAAAAATTTTCAGTATTAAAACCAAAATTTTTCTGTACAGAAATCTTCAGAAGAGGAAGCTGAAAAGAAGTATCATTTCTGATCCTAACGATTCATAAACCTCAACAAGTTGAAAAAGTTGATCCTCTTTCTGGATCAGACTACGGGAGCAATTCTTGGAGTACGTTTAATGCTTTCAATGCATTACAAAAAAAAAATGAAAAGCAGCAAAGTAACCCATCGGTCGTTCGAATTCCTTAAAGAGGTTCTTGCTCCAGTACATTCAATTTGAAAAGTGACAAATCAATAAACAATTTTTGAGTCTGAATATCTAGCATGTTTCTGTTCTTTTTCAGCAATCTTGATATTGAAGGGTTGGAGGTGTTGCAAGCTGGTTTTTGATAAATCTTTGAAATGGAGCTGCGAATTGTTTCAACATGGACATTTTCTTTTTTTTTTTATTTCCGAAGTCTCTTTATTTTTAGTGAGATTACGCTATTTTAGTTAGCAATAAGCGTATTGACATAATACGTCCCCTTTTTTGAAAATGGAAGACCAAAAGACCAAATTATGTCACATACTATTTGGCTTGCTAAAAAATACTCGAATGTTAGTTTATCTGTTTTGATGCGATTAAGCTTGGGAAGCAAAATTTTATTACCGTTTTGAGTGTATTCACGGATTATTCAATTTGAATTTTTTTTCTGTATGAAGAGACTCTTCTATTCTTTAATCAAATTTGATACCCTAATCAACCTGCACTCTCTTTTAATAAAAAGAAATTCGGGATCGAGTCCAATTTTTAATTGCTTCTCTCAGTGTCCAAAATGTACTACTACCAACCCCTGAGTTCGAACGTCAGCGATCAGACAAATAATGCAAATGACGACAACGTGTACTTCAGTGGTTCTGCCAACCAAAATGTGCCTTACACTCAGAATTATTTCGCAAATACTAACACTTATCCAAATCAATTCCCAAGTTACGCAAATGCAGGCGGATTTACCAATATTCAATATCCTTCGTTCAACACAAATTACCCTCCAACGCAAACCCAAACGAAAATCAGTGATTTCTCTAAACAGAATTACGATATTGCTTCGCAACAAAAGCAATACGTAATTCCTGACGAAGTGGTCGTCCAACGCCAGCAACAGAAGCAAACTCCCCAGCAGAATTTTGGAAACACTACTCAAGCTCCCAGTACACAAGAGGATGTTAAATTCATAATCCATAAGGTTGAATTTGTTGATACACTTGACGGATTGTCACTACAATATGGTGTTTCAAAAGTGGCTATCAGAAATTATAACAATTTAGTGGACGATAACATTTATTATCTGAAAACTCTCAAAATTCCCAATCCAAGTAAGAGCTTTTCTTAATACCTGAGCTTTAATATCTAATCTTTCATGCAAAAAGGCGCAACTGAAAACTATACGGCTGATTATGACGAAGAAGAGTTAGATAAAATCCGGAAACAACAGTAGCAAACGCATTGTCTCCTTCATTTAAAATAATTTCTTGGAATGTATAGGAAAATTCAAGTTTTTGAGGGTTATTTAGAGAAAGATGATCGAAAAGCAGCAAAATACTATCTTGAGGTAAATCTGTCTTGAGTTCAACTAAACACATCGAATTGTTCTTAGGAAAATGACTGGGATGTGACAAAGGCCTTAAAGCAATATAAAGCTGAATTAGAGTTTGAAAAGCAGTATATGAAAAATCAGAAGATGAACAACGGCCTTTTGCAGAAAAAGTTTGTTTAGCTAGAATTGTTTCGTTAATACGAGTGACGACTGAATATTTCTTACTACGAACTCGATTTTGACTCCATATGTCTTATGGAGACAAGAGTAGTTGTGAATTAAAATATCTATTGGTTTTCAAGAACGCCACTTGAAATATGAAACATAAAACCATATATATAAATTCTCACTAGGCAAAAGAATGGGATGTTTCTGGAAGTTGCAAGACAATCTTGAAAAAAAATTGTTGTTTTTTTATTATCTTATTATCTTATTATCTTGAGTAGGCCTTCACTAATTTAAAGGCAGATGTGAAAGCCATTCTGGTAAGATATCCATTGTCTGATTTTTATAGTCACCGCCTCTGTGTAGTATGAGGATTAAGCAAATAACTTCATTAATGATGTCAAGGATATGAGATCTATTTTTGTTTCTAATGGCCACAAAAATATCGAGTTCGTTCATCTCTAAATGCAATTTCGGCGTGAGCTGTCAAAGAGAAGGATTTTTTCATCACACGAAATTCTTAATTTTTGAGAATATATTTTTTAAGAGTGAATGATTATTCATAGTTGCATGCCTTCCTCTACAGTTTCCTCTTACTCAATATATCAAAAGTCATCATTGAATTATTTACGATCTGACGTTTACACACAAAACTCAGTTATTTAGAAAGACTGATCTTTTTAATAAATCTTTCTTCAAGATAATCTTCTTCGCCTAACTCAGCCAGGCATCTTTCACCATCAACCCGAGGGGCGTGCTGATGCACTGATGTATAAATTTGAGTAATTCTATCAATCCAATAGAGTCAATGAATGTTTAGGAATTCAACAATTACTTCACACAGAATGGCTCGAAATAAGCTGCGTACTGCTGGGCTCTGTAAATATTTCCATTTTTATCGAACTTGCTTTTCTTGAACTCGGAACATAGAGCAAGAGTTTGTTCAGCCAGGCACAACATTTGCAGTGTGACCTTGACATATTCTTTCTTTTCATACTCATCTCGATCAATCATTTTTTCATAATAACTCATAAGGGCCCACATGCCGTACATTTTGTAAAATTTGATCGCGATATCAAGAAACTCGAGAAGGTCAGCTCTAACTTCTTTGCCATCAAGTTGCAAAATAGCTTTCGCTTGCTTCAATCTACGGATGGTACCGTTAGCAACAAGAGCCATCCTTTTATAATCTTTCTGAAGTCGTAACGACTCAATGTAGAAGTAATTGGCATTAGCTTCTAAAATACTTTAGAATGTGAATTAGGAAAAAGTAGAACTGATTTTATCTTACCTCTTAACGGCGTCCAAAGTGTTTCCCTTAGCCTCCAGAATATATGAGTCCGAGAGTACAATTGATTTCTGATGAAATATGATAAGTCATATACTTGAAAACTCAATTCTACCGAGACGTCTTTAATCACATTGTGGAGTTTTTTGATTTTCTCCCATCCAATGTAAAACAAGTTAAGGATTTGGTCAATATTTTTTCTTTTTATCTAAAGTCAGAGAAAAAAAAAAGGTTCAGTCATTGTTTACGTATATTCTTCATTGATAGTGCTCGATGATTGTAGAGTGAGAGTGAATTTGTCTCTTATTGGATTTATCAAAGGCTCTGCCTCATGATAATAGGCGAATGCGAAACAATATCTTGCCATCACCAATTCTATCGCCAAAGTTTCCTCATTTGCTAAAATAACTCATTAGGAAATGCATCAAGGGTTTTGAATTTACATCCTTTCGTAGTAAAGGTATCTGCACCTTGAGTCAAGAAGGTCTTCCAAACTAATGAAATTGGCTGTGTTTTATGGAAGGCAAGGATCCTGATCTAAAAAGATATCAATTAAACTAACAATGTAATCCAAGGCCAGGAATTACTAGATCAACATTTTGGCTGAGGTAGTTATCAACGGTTTCTTGATACTGTGAGATGCTTTCTCCAAAGGCTGTTTGGTTCAGGAATAGTTCATTTAGAACAGCTTTAAATTTCTTTCTTGCGTCATTAATTCTGATCAGCTCAGACATAGGCTCACTCGGAAGAGGGTTGACTAATATCTGAGTGAAGTCGAGTTTATCGACAATGGTAGGGATAGCGAAACAATAGATCATCTATTCAATTCTTGTAATTTTTTTTTTTACTTAGAATGATTTATATTCCGATTCTTTAGCTTTAATTAGAACAGAATTCGTGAGATGATATGTGCTTACTTTAGATGCTAATACCCAGTTTTCGGGAGACTTTACGAGATGAAATAAAATAAGTTCGTTCTTGAAGTTGAGCAACGTATAGCGAACTTTTATAGTGTTATCTTGAAGCTTCCTGTTTCCCACCATCTTTGATAGTCTGAAGAACTGCTCGCGAACAAGCATAACGAGCTGAGACGTTTTAGATTTTCTTTAGTGATAGAGAGCAACATAAACAGATATCTAATGTCATTATAACAAACAACTATTGCAAGTGAAGGAAGGAAGCAAGATTAGTTGAGTATCATAATTGAATAATCTATAATTTGCATTCTGTCATATCAAAACTCATTGGAGCTCCTCCCTTTTGTTTATTCAGAGATATTGAGAGAAAAAAAAAAATTGAAAAGAGAACTTAAAAGCAAAAAGCAGTGCCAAGTAGAGGATGCTTACTTATCAAGCACACTCGAGCACCAGTAAGGTGGTAGTGCGTAATATGGAATAAGTCTTACAAAGTGAGTATCTAATATTTGATGATAATTTTTTCGATGGTTGTTTTTCTCAACTCTCAGGTTTGGATTTGTTTAATATAGTAGATATCTGTGAGTTTTTTCTTCAATTCTAAGAAATACAATGTTTTTGGTTTTTTTCTTTTCTTTTTTCTTATTTTATCAGTAGTATGCTCTAAAGGTCTCAAAGCTAGTCGGTAACTTAGACTTAATCATGAAATTCACAATCAAAACCCAGAGGCTTTCCTGTGAATGCTTCAATATGAACAGAGCACCATTAAGTGTTCTTGGATTTCTTGTCCGTGCTTTTGCTAGGGAAGATCCACTCTTTTCCAGGAGTGTACTGAAGCAAGGAGTACAATTCCTTTCTAGTTTGCATTCTAAATTGCTTGTGTTAACTCACCTTGAAAGGAAATGAAGGTTACTTGTTTAAGCTGTTGCTAACATCCCCAGTAGCTTTAAGGTCTTTGAGGAAGTCATCCACGGCTTTCATGGTAATTCTGAGAGTTGAAACTGGGAAAATGACACAGTTGTAACCCATTTTCTCGAATTCAGAGACATTAATGATTGGAGTTTTGCCAAACTCAGTCATGTTGGCCAAGAGGAAAGGACCGCCTTTCTTTCCATAGCCCTTAAGTTCTTTTGCTACGTACTCAAATTCCTCTTTAGTCGCCAATCCTTCAGGGAAAATCATATCTGCGCCAGCATCAATGTACAGCTTTGAGCGCTTGATTGTCTCTTCAATTCCATAGACTCCTCTTGCATCCGTACGAGCACAGATGACAAACTCTCCTTCAGAGCATTCTTTGCTTGCTTGTGCTGCGATTTCAACTTTCTTGGCCATGTCATCAGCTGTGATTAAAGTTTTTCCATCCAGGTGGCCACAGCGCTTTGGGAAGACTTGATCCTCAAGATGCAATCCTAACAAGTTGATAAAAGAAGTAAGAAATCTATCATGACAATTTAAGAAACAAAGTTGGAGTAAGTATTGGTTCAGAGAAGAAGGGAGAAAGCTCTGTATTACCAGCAGCACCGCTAAGGAAGTATTCCCAGACAGTTTTCGCGCACATTTCGCCTTCTCCGAATCCAGTATCAGCATCAGCGATAACTGGAAGTCCTGAAGTGGTGTGAACTTCTTTGATAACTTTACAGAAGCCATCCAAAGTGACCAATCTGTGAAACGATGAATGAATACTTTGATAGAATTTGGTAGCAACTTACCCAATATCTGGAACACCAGCTGAAGCCGTGACGGCTGCTCCTGAAATGTAGACTGCTTTGAATCCTTCATATCGAACAGGTCAAACGATAAGCTATATAGAAAGAATTACCATTCTCTGCTGCTGAGCGAGCAACGAGACCGTTATATGCTCCAGGAATAGCCAAGCATTCTGACTTGAGCAATTGTCGGAAGAGCTTGCAACTTTTGATCATTTTAGACGCTTGAAATAATTTGATAATAAAAATCTGCTTCTCTCGCGAGTATATCAATTCGCAATTCAAAATTTAAAGGTGGATACATAGTAGTGATGCTTGACACAAATAAAAGGATGAGAATAGCTAAGGTAAAATGGCTCTCATTTCCTGTGTTAATGTCCACAATGAAAGCATTTATTACTTTTTTCGTTAACTTTCTTATTGCCACACCTTAATGAAGAATGAAAAATGAATGTACTTTTGCTCTAATCTACGAGTTGTTTGGCTAATCTAAGCCATAGTTGAGTTATAAATCATCAAAAGAAAGGCAAAACTAATCGCTGTCAAGCTCAATTCACTTAAATCAAAAATTCTCGCTCCGCTCCGAAAATTGTAGAACAGTCATTGAAAATTAGAGGGTGTGTTCATTGTTAGACTGTGAAACTACATTAGAAACACGTGTAGAAGACGTTTTATGGAAGAATTAAGTTTTCAAGATGAGAAACTCAGTTATGATCTCCATAAAATAGAATGAAATTGTGTATTTCGCTATCTTATGCCTTCAAAGCGTACTTTCTGAGAGGAAGGTTGACGAGCTTCTTGATGGCTCTCTTGGTTTTAAGTCTGAGTTGATGTTTAGTTAATCTTCTTCTGATGGCTCTGGTCTTCTTGGCTCTAAATGCGATAGGAAGGGCAGCACCTTTGCCAGTCAATTCTTCCTTGGCTTTTTGTCTGTTTCTTTGGTTGATGACGGTTAAGTACTTGGCAATTGACTTTCTGACAACCTGAATATTGAAAGCAAAATTCAGATTTTGGATTGATCACCAATAAATACCTTTATTCTGCCGGTTTTGGTAGCAGCGCCTCCGGAGATCTTAGCAATTCTAAGAGTGTTCAATTCCTTCTTGTATTCTTCCAGCTCCTTGAGGAGTTGGTCGTCCTTTTCGTTTCTAAGTTTGAAGACTCTGACTTTCTTGCTCATTTATAATTATCTTTTTTAGATTTTATTATTTTGCTTGAGCTTGGAACTTAAATGTGATATCTCTCAATGATCAATCTGAATTAAATATACATGGTTAAAACTATGATGCAACAAAATAAAGCGCACTCACGGCTCCATGCTAGCAGCTTCACCGTTAAATAGCAGAACAAATAATAGGAATTGTGTGAAATGTCTATTTATTTGAAGAAGTAGACAAGTATTGGAAATTGGCATTTTTGTGAACAAATTCAATTTCCAGAATTGCATATTGAATTTGATGATATTCAAAACGGACAAGAAATTTTCAGATGGAAATTTACTTGTCAGCGGAGTGCAAATGGACAATTCCAGCGCAATTTTTTGTTTCACGATAGACAAATTTGAGAAATTTGTTTGCTGTCGATATTTTGGACATTTTTGAATAGATATTTTTCTCTTTTTGTAGAGATTAAAAACTAAAACTTTAACTCTAACTATGCCAAAACTACCGAAGAAGCCATTGGTTAATAATATTTTTCGGCTCAAAGACTTTTGTGGATTGCGAATCATGAGGTCATACGTGTCCTGAAAATTTTTAGTCTGAATAAAACTTAACTCTTTTTCTTTTCTTCATACAAAATTGTAACATCGGTGCCTCAAAACATTTAGCACTCTGACAACAGCTTCTATTTCTCAAGCCTTAGAAATTTGCCTTGAATTTAGGATCAGCTAATTTCTAGACCGAATCAATAAAGATCACATCTCTCTGTAATGATTAAGTAGGTTTGAAAATATTTGTGCCAACAACGCAACACTATTCAGCTCTGCTCGAAAAATACAAGTATTTGGTTTCTGAATACAGCAGCCATAAATTTATTTATTTAAGGCTTAGATATGAGCACAAAAACATACCAACTGGAAACCTTTAAAAAAGACGCCATCATTGGGACGTTTCGAGGGATGGTCTTTGGCTTTTGCTGGGGAACTGTGCAAGGCGCTTACCATGTATATAATGACCAACTCCCTTTCCGAGAGTTCGCAAAAAAATGGGCTAAGTTCACAGGTCGGTCTATGATTGGATTTATACCCATGGTCATCGCTTCTACCGCAAGTTACAGCTACTTCCATAGTCTGCAGATTCCAGAGTCATCAGCGGTCATCTTGTGCGTTTTGACAACTACACTGTGCTTCCCTCTTACGAAAAGAATTGTATATCCAAAACTACCTCCAAAGAGCACCTAAATGTCTTCGCCTCACGCTAAAGTTCTACATAACTACGAAATTTTTTGCTGTTGGTTAATGTATATTAGCTATTTTCATAGTTTCGACTAAAACTCTCCAGTAAAACTCCAAAAGAAGAATTGTTAAGTGACATTTTGAATGTGTACAGATATTTTTCATGCTCTTAGGAAGATATGGTGAAGTTTGTAATGTATCAGAGATGTAATGATGAAAGGTAATTCTGTAGAAGGAGATGTGTTGACAGAGAATGCCACTTAGATTCTTTTCTTAATTAGCAAATTTTGTTTGTGAAAAATTATATTGTGAATCGAAAATACAGAACGATGCAATCTGGACTACATCTTGAGGCTCAATAGCAACAGATTATTTACTTAGGTCCTAGTCTACTGTAGATAGTACTCGGCCTCATATTAAATTCGTCTACATTTATGAGAAGAAATTCTTCACCCTTGACCCTTGATTTGTTTCACTCGGTTCTGTCTCGTAATCAAGGAATAGCTCAGTACATGATATCTCTCTCTTTTACTCTCTTCTACAACCTTTGCATTTTCACTTTATACTCCCATATTTTCTACCTACCATACAGCGAAGATAAAAAAAGATTATAATTTCCTGTGGCCTTGATGATGTTGAGTCGTATCCCGTTCACCTATTTATGAAGAAGCAAGAGGGGGATATGAACGTAAAAATTTTCTTCTCTAATTCTATGAAGTTTTTACGGATTTTCTCATATGTATATCGTGTCTCAGTATAGAAGGATAAATGATTCCGTTGTCTGCCTTGTTTTCAGGAATCTAGAGTGAGTTGCCTTTGTCACTCTTAAACGACGATTGATCCAAAATTTTCTCTTCCCTGGAGTGTAGAGAATAAAAAGTTTGTCCAAAATGTGCACGACTGCGAATCAAAATGAAGAATCCTCACGAACGATTCTCGCAGGGGAAGGTACGTTGGGGTTCTCACTTTGGAAAACTGATTGGATCGTTACTATTCATCGACATAATCACTTCCTGTGGAAGGAACGATCCGATGTTAGTAAGCTGCTCATCGTTATCAGCCCTGCTTGTGGTATCGTCATCCTGCTTGCTTTCTTCATCAAAGGCGAAATTCTTTTCTTTTCTAAGGAACTTCTCTATTAAGGGAAAGGAAGTGTTAGTTTCTTGTCAATCACTAATGTTATACCCATTGAGAAAGCTGGTAAATCTGGGATATGATTGTATCCGAATTCACTTTCTCTGTATCCGCCGGCTAGTGAGATCTGAGACTCCGTATCGAAATTGAGATTATCTGAATTAGAAATATTAGATTATTGATTTTACAAGCAAAAACTAACCCGTTGCTTTAGAATAAGAGGTCATGCTTCTACTGTCATAATCCTGAGGCTGAGTGTAATTTCTTCTTTCTGGGATATATCGCTGGGGAGGACGGAATTTCAGGGTACTCTGCTTGAGATTGGTCAGTGTTCCCTCCACGAGTACTTCATTTTCTTTGAAGTAATATAAGAGAGAATTCCATAAGTTGTCCTAGTGAAAGAAGGTTAGCAATTGACGTTGTAAAATATTATAGAATTACCCTAGCTAAAACTCGAGCATTTCCGCAAATAATAAGCCCATAACGCGCTCTCGTCAAAGTTACATTCAGACGTCGAGGATCTGTTAAGAAACCGATTCCCAATCCATCATTTGATCTGACGCATGATATAATAATATAGTCCTATTAAAGATCCTTTATTAACTTTTTATCGAACAGACTCAACGTTACCTTCTCTCGACCTTGGAAACCATCGACAGATGCAACTTCTATAGCTTTGTAGATCTCAGGATTCAAACTGCCGTTCTTTTGCAAGTAGTTCACAATGTATGCTCTTTGACCTTTATATGGCGTGATAATACCAATATTTGAAGCTTTGACGTCTACAATTTTGTAAAAAGGTCAGAATTAAAAATCATTGTGATTTTCAACCTGTTCTCAGCAATTGATTGACGATCTTTTCAACTTGAGCAGCTTCTGTTCGGTTCACAAATGAAGTTCCAGAGGCTGAGATTTCCTCGACTCCAAGAAGGTTGAAGAAGAACATAGGCTTCGTTTTTGAGGGCCAAGGGAAATCACTCTCATAAATTCTATCACTGATTGTGATACCATTTTGCAGAGTACCCTCATAGAATGTGTTGGATGGGAAGACAGTGAGCGCGGGATGCATACGATATTGAACTTGAAGTCTGACTGGACGAATACCCATTGAGACCAGCCTTACGAAAAGAGATTTGTCGAGTCCAGCCGCTTTAGTTTCTTTGCAGGTAATAACAGGTCCAAGCTGACGGTGATCTCCAACCAATATCATTTGCTGACATCCTTTGAGCAGAGGAAGTATGCATTCAGGTTCGATCGCCTGAGTAGCCTCATCAATTAATACGTGCTGGAATTGGAAATCACGTAGACGAGGATCAGCGGAAGTGATACAAGTGCAGCAAATCACATCGGCAGCTTCAAGAATTTCCCTATGTTAAAAAAAATATTTCAGTTGATGCTAACAATATGAGGCATAACATCTCAGCTCTCCTTCTGAGTTTATCGAATTCATCCTCATCGCGTTTTGTCAGTTCTCCCTGATCATCAAGCAGTCTGAAGTATGCGTTCAGTTTGTAGTATTCAGACATAGTGAGATTTCTGATTTGGTTGTGTAGGGTCAAAAACTCAATGTTTGAACTGACAGCTTCTCTGGATTTTGAGCAAAGACGCACAACTTTCAGACCAGTTTGGTGAATTTTCTCAGCAAGCTGGTCAACCACAATGTTTGATGGAGCACAAACCAGCACCTGACCGCTTCCTTTGGACCGTCGAATATTCTGGACGAGGTGATAGATGATGGAAGCTGAAGTGACTGTCTTTCCTGTTCCTGGAGGACCCTGAATTAAGCACAGTGGTGATTTTAGCGCTTTTTTCACGGCCTCAACCTGGTAGACATTGAGTTCTGGAAGACCAGGAGCCGAGAACACTTTTGGCATTTGCACTTTAAATTCTGGCGGTTGGGAGTCGTGTCCAAGAAGACGATAGTATAGATAGCCAGAGATAGATTTGCTATCCTTGAAGAATCTTCTGACTCCATTTTTCATACGATTGAATGATGTTGACTTCCATACGAACTCAACGACGAAATCAGAGTTGGTGTTAATGGGCACATCAGTCTTATCCAACTCAAGGCAAACTTCCTCGCCTAGATATTTTCGGAAGCAATTAGAACCCATAATGAGTGTAATATGCTTTACTTGCTGTAACTTTAACAACATGACCTTTAGCAGACCAGTTAGGATCTTTGCAGCTGAGCTTGAGTTCATTGCCGGGCAGCAGATTTGTGTCTATTTTAATCAAGAACATTAGAAAATGAAAAAGTTTTCCAAAATAAAGTTACCAAAATCTTCCTTGCTCGAGAAGACGAAATATGCGAGCCTTTTCTTCCTCAGACTCATTTCCCATCTGACTTTGATTCCGCTCTGAGTTTGCATTTCCTTTACCTTTCGGTCATGAGCTGCTTCAGCTTTGATTAATGGAAGGAATGTATCGCAGTATTCTCGTCCATCTTGGTAGCTGACAAGGACTGGTTTAAGTTTTTTTTCTTTGGTTTTGAGGTTGATGTCTTCGAATTTAACGTCAGGATTAGTCTTTCTGAGTGTTTCAATTTGGTTAATCTGCTCCATGGTAACTTTTCTGGCTCGACGAAGCGTGGCATCACTGGATGGTTTCACTAGCCAGTCAGCTAGAGCCTTCTCTTGGACAAGTGGTGAAAATTCATTAGGATCCCACTTAAATTCACTTGATGAAGTGTTCAAACAAGGCATACGGCACACTATCAGCACTTGAGATTCTTCGAGAGGTACGAAGCCCAGCAAGAATATGTTTCTGTTCGAGCAAACGTAGCATTCTAGAACCTGCAGTCCGATTGGATTCTCAGGATGAAGGAGAATCTCCTTGCTTTTCGATTTCACGAGATGAATAATGATATGTGATCCTTTGGAAAGCGTTCCTTTGTTGTTGCAAAACCACTGGCCGGTCTCTCTGCATTTTACGACACTTTCCACATCATGGATACCGCAATAGCTAATTAAAGAATTAAAATTGAGCTGTTAAGACAAACAAGCTCGCTTCTAGGGGGCATACCTGCACGCATGAGGAGGTAGAGTTGCAAAATCAAAAGGTTCTTCATCAACAAGGTCGTCACTCTATTTTTTTCGTGAGATAATCTTATCAAAACTAAGAATTCTGATTTATTTACCTCGCTCTCAGAGATGTTCTCTTCTTTCTCTTCTTCGTCGACAGCTGAACTTGTATCGGAGTCATAGTCTTTTTCACTCATGTTTGTCTCAAAGGCGGTTGCTATACTTGCTTCTTGTTTGGAAGGGGTTTGTTTCTTTGAAGAAAGCTTAATTTTGTTGTTTATTAACAATTTTTTTATTTCTTGTAAAAAGAACACGCTCTAATTTGAACGAAAATCTTCCAATCAGAAAGATTCTAACTTCTTCATAAATCATCAAGAAGTCGTGAAAAGAATGATTTCGATGAATTATAATGGCTTTTTTATTATATGTTCCACAAAATTAATAAATTTTGCTTGCACCGCATAACTTCATTGAAATCCCTAATGAAAAAAATATTATTCATGAACAAAAACTTTGATTACTTGGAGCTTAACGAGTTTTGATGACAGTACCTTCAAACATAAAGCGTTGAGTGATGCAGGACGACTTGTATATTATACCAGTTATTTTTCTTCTTTTTACCATTTAGTCTATCTAACAATTTTTTCTCCTTGCATGCGTAGTGAAAGATTGGAAAGATGAAGAAGGTCTGACAACCGGAAAATAAAAAGAAAAATAGACAAAACAAGAGTTTATCACGAATTCCCTAGCGAGTCCGATGAGCCCTCAGAAGCCAGGAACTGACTTTGTATCTTTTGATGTATTTTCTCATGTAATGAGTCAGTAAAATTAATCATCGGAATTCAGCTCAAGGCCTCCCAAAGGGTTAAGCGGAGTTTGATACATATAATGCATTGTTTTTTCTTTTAGATAAAGAGAATGCAGTACTGCTTTCAATGATCATTTAGAAAAACATTTGACCTGATTATTTTTTGTGAAAAATGATTCTCTTTGTAGTCAGGTTACTGCTACTAATGAGTGAATTACGTCCTTCTAATTCGATTTCTCGGAAATACTGTTACAGGGTAGTGCTCATATAATAACCTTTTTGTACAGTACCCACGAAATACACATAGAGAGTCTCTACAAATCTTTCGTTTGTTCTTCAATAATAGCAGCTATTCTGACATGAAAAGAACTGAGTCTTTGAAGATATAGACACTCATGAAGAACAAAATGCCATTATATACATGCCATGTTAAATTTTCAAATTCTAACTTTGCCAGGAACCGTAAGCTCGAAAAAAGTACTTATGCAAGATCTTGATCTTTTCTGCGATTCAACGACTCGATGTATTGATCAAGAGTCGGAGCTTTGTCTTTGGCTTCTTTTCTAATAAGTTTAGAAGCCCATCGACGTTCGGCATCTATCATTAACAATAAGTCGTCGCTACAATAGAGAAATTTTAGTTACCCTTGCAAATGTCGGAGATGTTTCTTCCAGACAGTCCTTCACTGAGTTTAGCAAGAGTTCTCAATTCTTCTGAGTTAAGTTGCTTTGCGTATCTCTGGAAAATAGCAGAACGAGCTAATTCATCAGGAAGCTCGAAGTTTATGGACAGATCGATTCTGCTAAGCATAGCTTTGTCAAGATCTTTTTTTCTGTTGGTGGCACAAATCAGCAGCACGTCTGAATCACTCTCAAAACTATCAATTTTTCTTAACAGAGTGGAAAGAATTCTTCTTGATGCCTCATGCATATCATTATCTCTGAAAGAAATGTTATAATAAGCTTGCTATTGAGCAACAAATCAAAATAATTCTTGCCTTGATCCCGCGATTGCGTCGATTTCATCGATGAAAATGATAGATCTTCCTACCATTTTGCAAGCCTCAAAGATATCTGCAAATCTTTTTTCGCTCTCACCATAGAATTTAGACATGATACTCTCGATTGGCATGTACACCAGAGGTATCGATACCTACAGATTTTAGATGTTTGATCGAACAGCATTTAACTCGTTAAATTTTTACTTGCTGTGCTATAATTTTAGCACTTGTTGTCTTTCCTGTTCCTGGGGGCCCTTCAAACAGAACAGCTTTTGGTCTTCACAAAAGTATTTATGAATAAATATGCTTATAATACATTTTAAATATTTTACTTGTTTGGCTCAACTTTCATTCTAGTGCCTCGAGCGATATCATCATATATTTCTGGATAAGTGAGAGCAAGCAACACAGTGTCTTCAATATCTCTCTTCTGTTGCTCGTAGCCCGCAAGATAATCCTAAGATAAAAGGCGATTAGAGGGTTCGATGATTCATTATCTCTTGAAAATACCCAATCTAAACTGTTTGACTTTTTGTCTGGAAGGAAGACTGACACTCCCATTTCTTCCAGCTTCTTTATAGCCTCAGATTTCTGCTTGTTGGCATTGCTAAACCAAGAACCAAGATTCGTTTTTTCACCGTCAGTTTCTTGATTTGCTGCAGCTTGCAGCTGCTGTTTTCTGAACGTAATAAAACTGTTTGGTTTGTTCGCTTCTTTGTAAGCTGCTAGGAACGCCTTTATATCAACCTCGGATATATCACCAGATTTTTCCATAATAAATTTGAAATTAGGACGATCGACGGAAAACTCTCCCACAATGTAAATTGTTCCTTTAGAATTTCCTATATTGCCATGAATTTGACTCAATGAACAACATCGCAATAATACTGTTGTTTTTACCTTTCGTTTTACCAGTGCCTCTTTCTTCAAATTCCACTTGAAGATTCACGATTTCATCCTGCTTAAGGGATTCGAAATTCTTCATGATAAAATCGCAGGCTTCTTTGTTTTCGCCATATACACTCAACACAGCCGTTAAAACTGAAAAAATATCGCATCTCCTTTGATCTACTAAAAAGTCAATTGAATATCTTCCTCCTCTCATTTCAAAGCTAAACAGCCGTAAGAACGAAAATCAAATATTCCTCTCAGATACTTGATTTTAGGGAAACTCATCATTTGAGTTCCAAACTCTTTCTTCATTCTGGCGATACCTAATTAGAAAATTCTTACTTCCCTCTGAGTTTCATTATTGTAGATTTACTGTTTCCGATCTCTCTCTGAGCCCTCTCTAGGACGTCATCAACTGCACATCTTACTTTGCTCTGCACTCCTGTATAAAACAGGACACATCCCAGGGTAAAAAATGGCATGTAATTCGACCTCTTGGAATTCGATTTGAATTTCAAGCCCTCGAAGTATTTATTCTTGAAAATTTGCTTTGTATCACCCTTTCGGAGAAAGTTCCGGGCAAACTGTTTAGCATAACGCAAGGCTGTATTGTCTCTAACAGTGGAAAACATAACTTTCTGCTTGTTGACTGAGAAGTTAGTATGAGTGGGATTAACAACAAAATTTTATTCAAAGAAAGATTTAGTGTCTTAGAGCAAGTTTCAGCCTTAATATAAACTTAATTGAATTAGATAGCGTTCATGCTGTAATGGGGTATTAATGTTCTAGAAAAGTAATTCGAAATCGTTCTTATTTCAACAAATTTTCACACATGGCTGATTGCATATCACCTCAGCATTTAATCTGGATGGGTTGGAGATAGAAAAGCACACTTCAAAATTTCAACTACCGTTATCGATAATAAATTGGACGTCATTTGCTATTATTTTTATTATTTTGCACCAGAATACCCTCCTTGCCTAATTCTGACCTTCCGTCTAATGAACTGCTGTAGACTAGATTCAAAATTGCTGTGCTATTAATGAATTAATGAAAGTCAAATACAGTCGGACACAATCGATAAAGATTGGAATTCGTCTCTTCCGCGACTGAAATAAAATTTGTTGTGAAATGAAAATGTGAGTTTATGTGAAACTAAGTCTGACTTTGTCAGCAAGGTAATGCATGACTTTTGCTTCATAGTCTGAAATCAAGGATCGTGAAACTATTCTCATAGAATGACGCTACAAATTTTTCAAGAATTCAAAAGAGATAGAGGCTCTAACAATACTCTGTATTTCACTGTGGTTTCTTAGGCTCTCTCAATTCAGCTACATACAGCTAAAATCAGTAACCATTTACTTTGAGTAATGTCATCTTATTAATTTCGAACAAAGATTATTCTCAGTAAGCAATTAGTAACCTGAAAATTTTAAAAATCAGTAACTACGAGGACTCCCGCAAAGTCCTTGCCATCTTGAGATCTGTTTTCACTGTAGAATCCATTAGACGTAATATTGCACTTAACTTATAGACTTGAGTCAAATATTTTTTGCAAATAATCGAAATTTTATGAGAAAGCCGATAATAATATGTAAAGCTTTTTGGACTTGAGCATCTTACATTATTGAGCGAGTTAATCAACATAGTAATCTCCTTTTTGTTCGTTAAGAACGAAAATTGTTAAATTCAGCTGAGAGACCATTCCAAAAAAAAACTTTGGAAGAGATCTAATATTTCTAACTTTCTTTCTCAGCAAACAAATCTTCACTGTTCGCTGTTCTCAAATTAGTCACGGTCTCAAGTCCATTTCTCCTCTCTCCTTCTTGCAACTACTGGTCACTTATTCTCAAAAAATTTCTTTCGAATTCTGAGTCAATAAAATTTTAGTTCGAGTTTTGAGCTACTGAACGATGCCACTCACTGTGTGAGTTCTCTCTCTTTTTTTTCTGAAAATTTAAATCTGATCAAAACATTCCTTCTGAATATTTTCTAGTCATCAAATTTTCTTCAAGCCATGCACGAAAGCAAGGGCTACACGCCACCAAGGAAGTATCAGAGCTATCCCAACCCAAACTCTTCAGGGTTTGATGAGTTGCTGGGTCCAAATACCACTAATATCTCATTGATCGAACCTATCGGAAAACCTCACAATCATCCCACCACTACACGAAGTGAGAAAAGAAAGACCGCTCCAAAGCTCAATATTCATAGCTCTAACTTTACAAAAGGTACAGCTCCACCTTTTGTTCTCGGAGGGAGCAACAATAGCACTTTTGATACCACGGATGTGACTCATTCATCTGTACCTACTGAGCCGGTAGCCTACCATTCTCATCCATCAATCGAACACCTTGATCTGGTGAACTTCAAAGCAAAATTGTGCCCTATACCCTCACAGCATAATCATAAACATTGCCCTTTTTATCATGGTCCAAATGACTATAAGAGACCAGGCAATTTTTACTCATCTGAATTGTGCGAATATGCTGCTAATCCTGATAAATGTCCTGCTGGTGAACAATGTACGAAGGCCCACAACCGAGTTGAACAATTATACAAGCCTGAGAAGTATAAAACAAAATTTTGTTCGTATTATCCGAACAAATTGCACATGTGCGAATATGGGAGCTTCTGCTCCTTTGCACATTCAGAAGAGGACATCAAAATCGAACTCATACACAACTATGAGTTCGACGATGACTTTTACATGTTTCATTTCAAAACTTCTTGGTGTCCATTCAATTTGACATATCATGATAAAGGCCAGTGTGTTTACGCACACAATTGGCAGGATTATCGTCGTAAACCAAACATTGCCAACTACGAACCAGTATCATGTCCTCATTGGAAGTCAACAGATTATATTCTTAATTATGAAAATGGGTGTCCCAATCGAGAAAAATGCAATAAATGCCATGGATGGAAAGAATTAGAGTATCACCCACTCCTCTATAAGACTAAGCCTTGCTCAGTGAAAAACTGTGTAAAGGGAAGAGATTGTCCTAACTACCATAATGTTCATGAAAAAAGGTAAATCTGTGACAGATTCAACCACTAATTTATGGCGTAGAGCTATTCATGGTAATATCCTAAGTAAAATCTTCAGACTTGTCCCAAGAAACAGAATTGTGGAGGGAACTTTCAAGACACGAAAATCGAATCCAACTTCAGTCGGCAAATCAAGCAGCAGCAGGACTCCAAAAATAAAAATATCAGATGTGGTCGAGTATCCGCCCAGCAGCGATGATAGAATCGCTCCCAGTCGAATTCAAGATCTGCCCATGCCTGAAATATTTCGAAATGATGATAAATTTTCTTGGTCGAATTTCCTTTCAAGTTCTAAGTAATAGAATTGTCACTAAATACCCTCTCATAATATCTATGTTCAGCAAAGAAATTGAAGAGCTGAACGCTTTCAAAAATTGGGATCCGAAACGGAGCAATTCATTTGACTCACCGAGTTTGGACGACATTCATTTCTCAAGAAAATTGGTAGAAGCAGAAGTTAACTCTCCAACATTTACTCCTGAGACTCGCGTAAGGAAATGGTCTCTTAACGAGCCAGAAAGAGTGAGCTTTATTTCTAAAGATCAAAGCTTAGAGCCGCTGCAAACTTCAGCTCCAAGGAAGATATTGCATTTCCATGCGAAAGACCTTGAAGATGACACAGACTCATTAGAAATCCCTCACAATCCAGATTTGTCTGATGACGATAGCTTAGATAGGATAACCAATGCTGAGCTTCGGAGCAACTTGGAACGGTTCATAGAAGGTGATGAGTTTCAAAATTTTGGAGTTAAATAAGGGATCTCAAGAGCTGCCCTGAGAGAGCAACTGTGTGGCATAGTAAGTCAATAACTCAGTAAAACCCTCCTCGGTCCTCTCTCTTTTTTGACCCTAACTAATAAGCTTACTAACTACTCCTGTATATAAGCTAATATTCGACTTAGTAATAATATCACGAATAATTTATCGGAGTTTTTTGACCAATTTAATTAGAAAATTAACGTAGCAAGTACTTGTTTTGCTTGGATGAAACTACTTGACTTTACTTAATCCACTACAACACTGAATGGTTTGGTTTTTGTTTTTGTTTTTGTTGTTGTTTTTGTTGTTGTTTTTGTTTTTGCTTTTGTTTGTTTTTTTTTTGATCGAAAAGAAGAATGTGCATTAAGATGAGCTTGAGTCCTTCTTTTCATTAATTGTTCCATTTGAAGTAATATTCTTATCCATGCATGCCGAAATATGATAAATGCTATCTCTGTTCAAATTGTATTTCATAGTCTCAGGGTCAATAACTATTTGTTTGTTCGAAAAAAATTTGATTAACTCCTTAACTTCTAATCAAAACCCGAAGGAGTATTATTTCTGATTATCGGATCTTGCCCAATTTACAAACATGCAAAAATTCTATTATTATATGGTCAATTAAAACAATTTTTTTTTTTTGATTTCGTTAGAGTTGATGCACTGAAATTTCAAACACATGTCATGTTCCAAATACACAATAAAATCAGAGCTACAAAATCCAACCTGAATAGCACTTATACTTTCATAAATACTCGACAAAACAAAACTTCGATTCTAAACTAGTTCTCAGTATTCACAGAAACAGAAAATGCAAGATATTTGTTTATTATTAATAGAAGAAGAATTCTAATATCTGAGGTCACCTACTGGTTTACAAGAATGCCAGGGACCTAAAAACAGCTAAAACTGACGAAAAATGCTGATTAAAATCAATTGGAAAAGGATTACTCTTCTGATCGTGCTAATTGGCATTAGCGAACTTTCCTGCGCTATCATTTTTCAAATTTTTCAGAATCAGACGGTTTGGAAAAATCCCCAATCGAATTTTCTTGAAGTAATATTATAGCTGTCATTTTTATGACATTGCGCAAATGTGCACAGTAACAAATAAGTGCGAGTATTTCGAAAAAAATTACGCTTCACAAATAACCGCTTCACATTCATCTCCTAAGATTATCCATTTCCAACACGTTTGTCCCAACCGGTCACTAATTATTCATCAATGTCTCATTAAATCTAACCAAAGGAGGCACTCTCGATATCGATGAATTAATTATGCTTATTTGCAAAGACACACCACTACAGATAAGGTAGCTTTAACGTTAGTTACACTTTTCTCAGAGCAGAATTTCACTTGAGGATTGTCAACTCCTAAGAACCCAGCACAATTTCTAAAAGCCCAAAGCAGTTATCAAAAATAAATTTTCTTCAGTTAGATTCAAATAAATAGGGTTTTAGATTTATCGACTTGCTACATATAATTTCTAAATAATTTTTAGTAATATAATTCACTTTAAGTGCAGGTTAATTATTTGTAAACGATTAACTGGGAGAAAAAAAAAATGAGCACTTCTCCGAAAGAGAAAGAAGGTTGTGAAATCCTCCTTTATCAACGATTATTTAACTTTTTTGTGCGTTTAGTATTTGAAACAACGGAGTTTGGGGACTGTTTTTATCAAGGCTACTATCATAAAAATTTGCCAGATGGAAAAGGGATCATCATCTACAAGAATGGCGATTGTTATTTTGGTAAACATAGTTATTCAGTGACTAAGTGCTTACTAAAGTTATCTTTTCTATGGTACAGGTGAGTTTGAAGACAGTGTGATGAAAGGCAAAGGCTATTTCTTCCCAACAATGGGTGGAATGGTTGAAGGACAGTTTGATGATCATTTTGCAAATGGGTTTTGCCATTTAAACTTCGAGAACGGAGACAAATACAAAGGAAATCTTCAAAATGGAGAGATACACGGCAAAGGCATCAAATACACGGCAAGTACTAATTCTTGGGTGTATCAGGCGTATGAGCATGGAGAACCTGTTCATGATATATACAAAGGGGATGGAGAACCCATAAACATAGGTCTAATATCGTCACAATTAATCTCTAACACATTCATTTGTAATTCAGAGATCAATATTGAAACTGATGGACTCACTGTCTCCAATATGAAGATGGTGCAAGACATAAACAACAAGGAAACATATGAGGTTTGAATATTTTGATTTTTGTCTCTGCTTCACTGTTATTATTATGATTCATTAGGGCCAGATGAGAAACGGAGTTAAAGAAGGTCTTGGAGTCTTGTCTTTGGAAGGCCATCGAAAGATCCTTGGGATATGGCAAGACAACGAGCTGAATGGTTTAGGGGTGAAATATAAAATTTCAGGAACAATCAGTGTCGGACAATTTGAAGTAACCTTTTCACTTCTTTTTTGTGCTTATTTACAATTAACTTCAGAAAGGGGTACTGCAAGGGTTCGGAAGAAGAATCGAATCGAATGGACATGTGTACATTGGAAGTTTCAAAGATGATCTTTACGATGGCGAAGGTATCTCATTGAATCGAAAGAAAGTGTTATTAATAAATATAATCATTAGGCATTCTGCTCGACCCCAAAAGGAAAAAAATGAATATTGGTACATTTAAGAAGGGAAAGTTGATAGCTCGATCTACAGAAGCAAAAGATCTGGAAATGGAGTCAAGAAGAGGAGTTTTACCAGAGCTCAGAAAAAGTTTGGAAGAATCGTTAGCTGTGGACTCTCGAAAGATTGAAAAATCACCTGGATATACAGACTTTCTCCATAAAGTTGAAGAAATAGTTTCGAGTAAAGTGATAGTATCCAATCAACCAGGAACGACTTCTAAAAAGTTACCCCACTTTGTTGGCAAAACGGAACAGAGGCTCGCCAAGCAGTTCAAGGAAAGAATGGAGCAGGAAGCTGATAAAATACAAAACTTGTCTCCCATTGCCCAGTCAAACGAGCTCCTCAAGATCGCAAAGGAGCTGCTTGCTGACGCAAGCACCCCATCAGGAATATTATCTTTAGAGCGGTCGAGAAGTCCTTATCAGCAATACTTTACAGACCCTGCCACTTGGGATATTTGGGAAAAATTGACTGAAAATAACGAAGGCACTTTTGGCTGGTTGCTTTCTAAAGAAGATCCCCAAGCGAGACCAATATTAATTGGAACCGTAAAATCATCTCCTCCGTCTGAGTTTAGAACACCGAACCGCACTTCAGTTCGAGAAGTTAGTAAGGCTGACATTGTTCCGGAATCTTCGATGCAAAACACTTTGCAGAAAGAAAAGCTCGTTGGCTCGAGAGTGCAATCCAAGCAACCTTCTAGTGGATCAGCAAATAAACCGGAGAGAAAAACTCCTAAGTCTTCGAGCAATATAGAAGAAGAGCTCTCTCCCAGAACAGAAGAAGTTGAAGAAATTATTTTCCAAAGGTCTGAGCCTCAAGAGGCGGCCTTGGAACAGGGTGGCTTAGCCAAAGCAGAAAAATCCAAACAAGCAGGCGCTCTTCTGAAAAATATTCCCCCATCCCAAGACGCGACGAACAAGTCAACTGCTCAACTTTTGTCAGAAATTGAGAAGAAATCTCATAATTCTAGGAAACCAGATCTAAACAATAAATCTCCAGCACGCATTGATATCGCTGAATTGACTCTGAATCCATCATCCAAAGCAGACACGCGACCGAATGCTCGAAAAAATCGAGAGAATCGGAATGAGAATCGTGAATCATCTCGCAGCGGAGGCGGATCAAGAAGTTCCTCAAAATTGGAGCCCAGACCATTTCAGGACAAGACTAATTCATCAGGAGTTCAAACTTCACTTGAAAGAGATCCTGAAGAGGGTTATGCAAGGTCTCACGTCCTCTCAGAAGATAAGGATAAAATTAATCCTCGAATCTCTCCGGCAAAGCAGCAGATGCCTGCGGATCATCGAAAAATCACTGAAAACGACAGTGAAGTGGAAGCAATTTATGAAAATGACTATCTCACTCAAGGGAAGCAAAAGCCCTTTGAACAAAGCACTGACCTTCCTCCAAACCAGAAGAAAGCAGCATCGAAGAGTCAGGATCCTTTAGTATTAGCAGCTCAACATCTTTCCCAAGGTCATCCGAATAGAAAATCTCAACAAAAAGAAGCACCCAAGAAAAGTTTACCTCAAGAAGACGAATCGAATGCGACTAGACCACACAAATTAGTAAAGAAACCGAGCAATGTATCGAGCGAATACAGCGAGTGTGAACCTAGAAAACATGAAGAGGCAGATACAATTGTAGAAAAAGGAAAACACAAACCACAAAGTCAAGAAAATCAAGGGAAGACAAGCCGCAGAGCGAGCGATAAAAAAACTAATCAAACTAATGAAAAGTTTGAAGGTCAAATGCATCCTCCTGAAGAAAAGAAATCTCATCACACTCTCGATTCAAAAGATGGTGACCGCAGCAAGCGGAAAGAATCAACTTTGTCAAATGACAAAGGCACTGAATCCAGCACTCGAAAACACAAGTTAAGCCAAGATCAGACTGATCTACTTTCAGCAATCACTCCGCAAAAATTTGATGGAAAAGAAAAATCATCTCATCTATCTGGAGCCGACGCGACTCCTGCTAAGGACAAAAATCCCAAAGACAGGCATCAGAATAAAATTGTGGCTGGAGGATTGAACCTCCCCTCAAGTGAGACTGGTGAGATTAAAAACGGCTCGAAAGGAGGACTTCAGAGCAATAAAGCACAAACTTTTGGGGACGTCACTGATAAACAAGAAGAGATTAAACAGGATTACCATCGATCAGATTCTTATCCATCCGCCGAAATATTGAAGAGTTCAAGAGCTTCTGATGGGAAGAAAAATACTTCTGAAGCCAAGCAATCGAAAGACTCTGACATTCGCTATCGAAATCAAGACTCACTGCCCTTGGATGATGTCGATGAAATCGGTGATCCAGCAAGAGCAAAAGAGCGCGAGTCTACAGAAATTTTAAGTACCAGAGACGAGCAGCAAAAGTCTCATAGACCTGAAACTGAGACAGGAGATCCGAACGTCATAAAAAAGCATGGTCTTATTTATGATCCAAGGCATGCAAACCAAAAGAGTAAATTAGACCAACCCCACAGGCACGATTCAGAAAAGAAACAGGAATCTTCACATAATTCCTCGAAGAATTCTCATAGCAGCAAACACTCAATTTCTTCTGCTAAAGAGGAAGGACAAGCAGCTGGTACAGATAAAAAAACTCTGAGAAAGGCACGCAACGACTCGATCGCAGATTCAAAAAAGCCTCCAGTCTTTTATCTCTCCCCAAAACGCGACGAGGGTGGGGACGCTCCAAAGCCTTCGGAAGACTCTAAGAATGAAGGCAAAGGAACTACAAGAAAAGAACCATTAAAAGTGTCCCCTATTTCTCTCACCGATGAATCGAATCCCGAGAGGTTTAATCAGCTGTATACACAGACCAGTAGTTCAGGAACTCTCCACCCTTTACCCACCTCCAACAGGAAGACGACTGCTGGAGATTACCCTCACGCAATAACTGAACCCGCAGACATCCAGACGGCCAGATCGATGGAAGGAAAAATAGCTCCTGGCAACCGAGAGGACAGCGCCCGAGCTAAGACGGCAAGAGATGATAAGTATCCCATGGTCGATTTGGGTGACACGACAAATAAACCCAAATCCAAAACCTCTTCAATAAAAGACAGCAAGCTACTTCTACCGGAGGAGACTATCAAGAAAGATCCTGAGCTGAGCAGAAGCAGATCAGATAAGCAATTAGACATCAAAAAAAGTAAAAAGAACTCTGGTGCCACGACTCCAAAATATGGCCTGGTGGATCAATCTCACAATAAATCGCATAACAGCAAGAATGAGCTTTCTCGGAAGGATTCGGTTGAGGATTTCGAAGCTCACTCTGAAGCTGCTCTGAGTAATGTCGTTAAGGCTCTGCTGAAAGAGGAAAAATCAAGTCCGAAAGCTCCGACAAGGAAACGAAAAGATTCTGCGTTAGATTTGCAAAAGAAACATCGCAAGAATGAACCCAGCGGAGAATATAAGCCAGAAGCAGGGCCTATGAGAGGTATTCGAGGGTCAAAATTCCAAAAGAAGCCGCAAGTCGCAGCAGATCAAGCCGCTTCAAAGGATACTGATCAGAGAGTGGAAACGCAAGAGTCCAAGAGTGATGAGAAGAGCGCTAAAGGACACGACGACTCCTCGTTAGAGAAAGATTCAGTTGGAAAATCAAGATCTAGAAGAGAGAAGTCTCTTGATAGTTCACTCAGTCGGCGTGATTCGCAGCGCTCTGCCAACACATCTAGAATATCTATGAACGCTTCAAGAAAAGATGACAAAACCGTTTCTGAATCAACACTTGCCAAAGGAGAGAAA
>ENA-UOTZ01000145-UOTZ01000145.1-compost-metagenome-genome-assembly--contig:-NODE-145-length-56204-cov-9.866677_pt1 | contig 56204 bp, 42 predicted proteins | sample MGYA00238144_ERZ746983 | MGnify/ENA primary metagenome ERZ746983 (study PRJEB28759, sample SAMN06268863) | compost metagenome | isolation source: single cell | place: USA: California, Emeryville, Joint...
GGTAAATCAATTTTGCGATATATCTCTAACAATATTTTATCCAGCGCTTTGAATGTTATTATGGTCCAAGGTACAGGAGCAGGCAGAAAGATTACTTTGGTGTAAAGCGTTTTGCTGGATTTATCTTCACAATTTTGACATTCTTTCATCTTTCATGTTTTGATTTATCTATGATTTATGATATAATTAACACAGAAAGATATGATCAACTTCATCGTCATCTTTCATAAAGTATGATGCTGGGTGAATTTTCATTAAAATAAATCGGAATGGATAAGTCAAAAACAATTCTTAATGTAGACTTGAAAATGAATTCTCAAGCAATGTTATGCTGAATAAAGTATTGTTATCTCAAGTCATATTGGGTCTCGGTCGAAAGTGGCTTTGGATTATGCAAATTTATTCACGTCTTTATATCCCTCATGGCATATTTTTAGCCCATCATGCGAGCATCCTCTGGTATATTTTTTTCGCGGTTGATTTCATTTCATGTAATATATGCAAGTTAAATCAATATCTCAAATTATTTAGTTGTTTAATTTGAATTTAAAAATGGCCACGAGCTCAAGCAACTTAAATACCAAGAATACTGCAGCTTCAAAACCCGACTGGAATCAAGAGGGGTTCTATGAAGAACTCTCAGACAAAGTTTTTAAGTATTTAGAGTGCTCAAACTCTTTCATCGACTCAAAATTGAAGAATTCACAATCATTCTCACAAAATCAAAAGATCGAAGTAACACTGATCTTTGCATCACTCAGCAGGAAGCTAATTTCAATTTATCTAGATCCAAAAGAAGCTATCGCAAAAGATTACAGATCGCACGAAATCTTTATTGGATAGATTACGTGGTTTTTCCGAGAGATTTGTCTTTGCAGTCCCAGAAGTACCTAATTATCATTTCAGGCAGAGTTCTAAGATTTAACAAAGAACCTAGCAACTGCCAAAGCAGAGGAATACACCCTAACGAAAAAAGATCTCGAATTTGTATTTGGAGATATTACCAATACCAAAGGAGTAGTGAATTTTATTTACGAATTGTTTTGTAACATTTGTATGTTTCAAGACCGGTGACCAGCTTCAAGAAAAACTTATTACTGATTTGGAGTCTAAAGCTGTAGACATTTCTACAAAATTATTGGAAGTCCACAAAATCAGTGAAACACTCTCAAAAAACAGCGACATAAGTAAAGAAAGGATTATTATTTCAATTCTAAGCGATTTTTCTCGAAGAATCTTCACTTGAATCGATGAAGGCGTTAGCAGAAACTTTGATGCAAAAAGTAAAATAAATATTAAATTCTGAGTTTTAAGTGATTTGTTGAAATAATAGCAAAAAGAAAACCAACCCTGAAACGATTGATTATCCCTAAAGAAATTTATGAGTTTCATTTTTTGTTTATATTGGCCCATGCTTTTCCGTTTTTCGAATTGAGTTTACAATATTTTAATATCGAAAAAGGAATTCCTCGTTTTCTGAGAGTAGCAACTAAAGTTTCATCGTATTAATCATAAAGAAAGTGTAATAAATTCATGCATTGATTCAATATTGAGCGCTGCCAAGAATAATCATTTTTCTCAACTCTAAAAAAAAAAAACGATAAAGAGTCATTTGTTTGCTAATGCTGAGAAAACTATTTGTTCGAAGAAAAGACATCAGATGTATGAAAATTAAATAGTATGATTATATTTCATAATTCACAAAATAATAAAATCAGTTAATATTTTCGATGTAATGTGAAATTAGATACCTTTTCTACTAATTTCAGCCATTAAACTGCGTTGCATTTGATTAATCTGATCGTCTAGCTGCATAATCTCTTCTTTTAATAGGTTTTCATTTGTGGAGACAAAGGTACTGTCATCTCCAAACTCGTCAGTTCCCCTTAGAATCGAGCTTTTCTGTCTACTCGAGTAATTTCGACGGTATTTTCGACGATCTCGAGAATCATCAATGACAGATATGTCGGCATCATCTCCAAAATTGTCAAAGTTGTCTGCAGAAGTCGTTATAGTATTATCGAAAAGATTCTGTGCATTTATTCTTCGTTCACTGCGCTGCTTTTCAATGGAATTCTGTCTAGAATTTCTGTATCTACTACGATCAAGTTGAGATCGAGATAGAGGAAGAGTATTATATATCATCTCTGACTTCATGACATCTTTTGTATTTGAACGAGCCAAGTTATTCGAATCTACCGAATATCTTCTTTTAGGGGAAACAGAGCGTGTCATTGAGCCATCTGATCTTTCTGGCAAGATTGCAGTTTGGTTTCCGAAGTCAAAGTTCTTCTTTACAGATGAAGAAAGCCTATCACGAGCGAACCTTCTAGATCTTCCGTAAGAATAGCTTCTTTCGCGTGGAGGAGACAAAATTTGGGACATTTGAGTGGTTTCTTGTCTTAACTTTCTCGAATAATTAGATGGACTCCTTCGATATCGAGAGAATGCATGAACATTTGGTTGAGTTGCATTTTTTTGCTTAGACTTCGCTAAGAAATCTTCAAAAAATTGCAGCTGTACAAAAACTTCTTTATTTTCTTGAAGTAATCTGAAGAGTTCCTCCTAGATATGGAATTATGCTTTCAAATAATTTAAGAGTTGGTGTACTTCATTTTTCTTAAGGGATTCTTCGTAATCAGAGACTTGCTTGTTGAGTTCATGATTCAATCTTCTGAGTTTCACATTTTCTCGGTTCAATTTCTTTATTTCTCGTTGATATGATCGCATCTTAAAAGGCACAAATTTCATTAATTTAGAAAAAAAATTTAGAGCTAAAATTCATATACCTGTTCATCTGCTTCTTTAAGGTCAGACATATTCGTTTGATCGAGCTCTCTCATCTTTTCTCTCATCATGTCTGTATTCGATTTAAGTTTGTGCATGGATTCTTTATATTCAGCTAGCGATTTCTGTTCCCACAACAAATAAATAATTGATCGCTGTAGATAATGAGAGTGATAGATGTACCATATTTCTATCCTTTTCACTGAGCAATTGTTTCTCTAGGGCTTTAATTTCGTTTTTCAAATTTGCATTTTCGTTCTTCAACAACCCATATTCATTCTTCAGCGATCCATTTTCCCTCTTTAATGACTCATTTTCTGTCCTTAGATTGAAAATATTATCGTTTAAGGTGGTTAATAGTTCCGCTTCTTGGATTCCTTTATCACAAATTTTAGTCATCATCGCAATCTAAGAATGGACCTGTATTTTGAAGTTCTTCACCACTCTTGCTATGCAGTACCTCCACAATCCCATTCAGCAATTCTGTAAGTTTGCTATTTAGGGAGAGAAATGGTAATAACAATTAATCCCCTTTGACATTAGAATTGAATTTTTACTCAAAGCTGTATGCAGACTTCTCAATCAGATCTGAGTGGCTTCTTGCAATGGTTTTTTGTAGTGACACTAGCAAGCTACGTTGCTTGTGAATATTTGTGAAGATGCGACTGTTTTTCTTTTCGATCAAACTTTCCAATTCTTGTAGGCTCCTTTTAAGTTTTTGAAGATCATCTTGATTTGAATCATTAGCTTGCTTGAATTCTGCCTTGAGTCTGCCTATTTCACTAAATGTTCAAAATGAAGTTAATGATCGAATTTTCACAGGTTTTCTGTTCATACTGAGCCATTTGGGAATTAAGAAAATTTAGTTCCTTATTTTGCGCTTCTTCTTCAATCCCTTTGTCGATAAGTTCCTTACACTCCAGCTAGAGGTGTCACAGTTATAGATCAGAGTTTATTGGGTTCATGAATTACATCAATTTTTTTCATTTGCATCTGAGTAATCATTAGTTCATGCTGCGTTCGTGAGAGTTCATTGGTTAATGAGACTACTTGGGCTTGACTTTCATATAAACTCTTTTTGGTCCTATTCGATTCGGTGGAATTTTGGAAATGGCAAAGAGAATGAGGCTACATTTGAAGCTCTTGAGAAAGAATTTTCATATCGATTGACGTGCCTTGCGGAGGAATTGGGTCTCTGTCGAGTACTTCGACTGCATGCTGACTGTCTATCATTGAACAAAAACTTAAAGCTACTAAGCATGCTTATTTGTTACTTCTTATATATGAGACTTCTGGCTGTTCTCTTGTGAAGTTATCCATTGATGAATACTCATCATACACAAGATGCTTATCACTCCAAAGTTCAGTACGATCGAATGATCTCTGCCGAGGTGATTGTTTTGGAAGGGTAGTAAAAGCATTTCTGCTAAATGATTTTTCATCTTGTGGAGTACTTGTTCTGGAGTTGTATTTTTCAATACTTCTCGATCTTCTTCTCCGCCCACTATGACTATATGAAGTGTTTGCCATTATTGATCGATAGATTCCAGTTCCAGCTTCATCTACTTTTTTCCTCATTGTCCTTCAATGAATAATATGTCTGTTAAAATTCTTAAATAAATTTCGAAATTTAATTCGCAATCCTCTTTATGATTTAAGTTCACTTGAACTTTCAATTTCCCTTAGGTTTTTCCAATAATCTTCAGCTGCATAAATGGGAATGAAACTCTATTGAAATAACTCACAACCCTAATTTCCTACCGCTTCTCCAACCAATATGTCGCAATTGTTCTTTTTCGTAAAATCAACTACATTGAAAATGTCTCTTTCTTAAAATAACAAAATTGTTTTTTGATTAATGCGGTATATATGATAGTTAGATGCAAAACTCTGATAAAAAGCTTCATTCTTAATTATTACTTTAGATTTTACAAATTCTGCTATGTTACAAGCAAACTCACATACATTGATTAATTCACTTAATATTGACAGCTCTATTCAGATGATTATTTCTCCAGCAAACTCAAGAACCTTCCAAAATATTGTTTGTAGGTTAGAGGAATTCTTCTGTAAGAGAGCTCAAAGCTCGTCAGTTTGCTGGAGAGTTTGAAAATACACCTCTAAATCTTTTTTGAGCGAGTTGATATTCCAACACGCCTCTCAGAAACATCTCGCTGGTTATCTTTTGGTGTTTTCTTCTCGAATAGCTTTGCAAACTCTGCTGAAATTTCTATGAAACAATTTAATTTCGAATGCATTCGATCTGATTCAATCATACTTGGGCTCGCACTCGAATCTTTATTTGAGCTTTTAGAATTCTTTGAACTCTTCTTTTTCTTAACAAATGAGCGTAAGTTTCCAACTGATTTATCCAAGTTGGCATTGAAATCGAAACCATATTTCATTGCAGACCTAAAGTGTATGTAGAATGAGGCAACAGGTGGTATTCCTTGATCGTACCTTATTTGGAGGAGATAATCATCAAGAGATTTTTTCGAAACGCCAACTTTCGCTGCTGCATCTTGGAGCGACATTTTCACCAGTGTTCCAGTCTCAGGGTCAGTAAATCCTTGATAATATTTCCGCCAGAGTGCAACCAGTTCCATCACTTGGCCGACTTTCCTTTCTTTAATTCGTTTGTTTTTGGAGTTGGTGTCCTCAAAAGTGGTCGAGATGCTGTTATTTTCAGCCAATTCTTCTTGATCTGAAATCATAAAGGTATCTTCAGATTCTATCTGTTCGGGTTTCAAAATCTCTTCCAAAGGGGCATTTTCGATTTCAAGAGGCTCTTCAATAGCTGGGAAAACACCTGTTGGGTCATTTCGATCGTCGCTGATCTTGATTGTGATCTAATCACATGAGTTCTAGCTTGGGAATACTCTAAGTCATTATCTTACCTGATATCGATTATTGAAAAAAGCGAGTTCGTTCCAGTCTATTGCTGTATTCGCGGGAAGTGGATCTCTACCGCAGTAGTTAAATGCTCCCATCAAATAGTTATAATGGTAGATAGAGTCGTCTTTTATTGAAAATCCCATAAATTTGAGCGAATTGATAAGATCTGAAAGATCGATCTTATTATTTTCAAGTAGCAGCACTCTCATTTCTGGAATATATTCATATTGTTCGGTGGTAGGCAGCATGATTGCAACATCAATCTAGGCTAGTTGAAAAAAGGAAGGAAAGGTGATAGTATTTACGTTGATTTCAGTGAAATTTTCGAGTGTTGGAAACAGCAGCGGATTCAGAGGATCCGTCTTTGAGTTATTTCTTGATAGCAATGGTAGATTCATGGGGTAACAATGAAAAAGCTTTTTGAATTTGCGGATTTCAATTTTTTGTTGAATGCAAACTTGAAATTTTGGAATATAAAATAGCAATATCTGATCAGAAAGTTAGCTGCAATCTGATAGGCGGAAATAAGGTGAAAGAATTAAAAACTTTAGAACGCTTTTTAATAATCCGATATTAGTAAAGTATCTTGAATCATAACAACAAAAATTTGTTGTCTCAATTTTGTCGTTCCTTCGATATTGTGGTTAAATTTTGTTATCTAGGATTGGAAGTCTTGCTTCCCGTCTATGCCACATTTCATTCTGTTTTTCTATGAAAGTTGTTGCTTTGACATTAATTGTTTTAGAAATGGTAGATAATGAACTCAGACATCAATCTGCGATTGCTTGTTCTCAGATAATGGTCATTTTCTGAGCTGATTATGCTATCATAACTGGATATTGTTGGAATAAGAATTTTTCTGTTCCTAACATAGAGTATATATCACAACTTCTAAATTGAAGGTTCATTTATTTAAAACAAGGCTGATAATTCGGCGGTGATGAACTGACGATGCTGCTCAAAGTGATATTACTCATTAAAACGGATAGTATTTGAAAATGCTCTGCTCATTTTACGTCCTCGTAAGCGCATAACTTAGAGCAGGAAGTTTTAATCGGACTATGAATTCATAAATTTATTTTAGTTTCAATTACTCACGAAGTACTTTACATCAGAGGTTTTCTGGAGAGGGAAATTCAAAAGAAGATAAAACGTGAAATTACCGGCAAATATTCATGATGAAAACAATGAAATTGATAGTATAAAAAAATAAAATTGTTGAGCGATGTTACCTTAACTGAATATATAAAGAGTTTTTAGTATTTCTATTTTACTAGAGATGCTTTTAATTTCAAATATATGTGAAATGATAAGCTCCTAGTTTCTTTGATGAATATTTCTCCAAGAATAGAGTAGACCGATAGATTGAGGCTGCAAGAATAAGGTGAGTCCTGAACTTAATCACCTATGTGAGGCTTCATGGAGAGGTGGAATAAGTTTAATTTTTGAGTCGATATCATTTAGTAAATTCATTCACAACAACAGCCAAGCTGATCTTTTTCCAATACACATAACAGTATAACTATGATAACAAGTCATATTCTATGAATCAATTAATGGAGTAAAGTTTGTTTTAATAGTTACAACCAATTCATTTTGAGGGATAATTAAGAAGATACTCATCAACCAATATTTCAACTTTCTTCCTCGGCTCTTGACTGACGAAATCCATCAGGACACCAAGATCCGCATTTGGCAGGAGTTCTTTCATTCGAAGAGCTTTTTTCTGAACCATCTCAGGGTAAACCCTATTGTTCACAACAAATTTGAGTTCAAGCTCCTCTCCATAATATTTGGTCATCCCTTCTTGATTGAGACAACCAATTCTCCACCTAGAAACAAAGTTACCAGATTTTTTCGGTGCCTTCAAGATCAACGTAGTTTTGAATGTTTCCTTAGCTCCCAAAGAAGGTACACCTATCATCTCGCCAGTCAATCCGCTGGTACTTTGAAGGAATGAATTTTCAGGTAGCGGATCAGTTCCAGCATTCTTGACTGTGATAGGAACATAAATTTGGTCATCGCTGGTCGTAATTACTTCCGGAAGGGTTTTCCCGGAAGGAGCAATTTTAACCCAAAGACCCTCCTTTTGTCCACTAACAAACTTTTCAACACGGGTGGTTATCTGACTTGCAACATCCTTAATACCCTTCAGAATGGACTTCTCCTTTTTCTTCGATTGTTCACGGACACTTTGGCTCAGAAGATAATCTGACATTATTCTTGACATCTCTTCTTCAAAGGTTTGAAGGATGAAAGCTTTTAGACTATCCTTGTCTGTCAAATCAAGATCCTCATTCTCCACAACTTCAATCATGTCATTTCCTTTTCTTTCTTCCAATCTGTCTTCCACGAGGTCCTCTTCGACCTTCACGTTTCTGTCATTGTTTTTATCGACAACGGGAGCTGTGGAAATGGAATCTTCAGCACTTATACATTTTTGGTGGCTGTCTTCCTTAGTGTTTTCATTTCTTTGGATGAGACCAAGGTCATGACCCTTGCTAGTCTTTTCTTCAACATGCCGCCCATCATCCTTCTTGTCTCTCATTTGCTGTGGTTCGTCTGGGATGTTGCTCTTGAAAATCCTTGAACTCATTAAATCTTCTGAATTCTTAGTTTGACCATCAGAAACAACAAAAACTTTCAACGACTGGGTCTTTCCACAACTTTCCATCATAACTTTAAAATCGTCTTCTGCGTTCAGAATCACCTGATCACCTTCTTGATCAATATAAGTAAGCATATAGTCTTCTGGAAGCAAGTCTTTAAATATTTGATGAACAATGGCTGTTAAGCTCTCAAAGCTATCCGGTACTTTAGCGCAGCGATGAATCTCGTTGTGAAAGCACACTTTGAATATCATTCTGTTCTTAACTTTACGGTATTTTTACTTCTTTATTCTTTCGAAATTATATGATTTAAATTTTTCAAGCAACTTGGTTTAGAAGAAATTTATGACTCGAAAAAAAGATAAGTAAACTGATTTTCTGCGAGAGATGATAGAGGAATGTTTTTCGGATTTTAATGATTTTATGGGCATGATCATGGCAAAGGAACACAACTGTATCGAGTCTAGTATGATTACCTAAAACACTTGTTCTCATTCGATGATCTAATGCCGAATTATCATTCTATGCTCTTATTATTATGCTGCTTAAAATTACAGCACGAACTGGATGCGAAAGCTCACTTAGTATCACTCACTAGACAGAGATATTTATGAGAGTTTCTTGGTGAATTGTAAACAGGGAGGGGGACTTTCTAGTTTCAAAAACTCATTTCATCTAAGTATTTTCAAGAATGAATTTGTTCATTCACATGTCGCTTTTAAGTTAATTTGCCAGGGTATTACCGCTTAGGCTTCCTGCAATATAAATACTTGGCTGTTGAAATTATGAACCCGCAATAAAATATAAAAACAAGCAAAAATGCAAAAAGCAATAAAATTGAGTAAGGACGCCATCAATTTCAACTTGCTTGATCTACTCGTGCTGAAAGTATGTTCTCGTTTTAAAATCTAGGCTCGAATCTTGTCTCCAGCTAAGTATTGTTCGACTGTTCTGCTATTCTGCTGATAAAAGAAAATTACCAATTCGATTCATTTCAAAGTTTTACTTTTCACTTTTTTGTAAGCTTCAAAGGGAACTAAACCAACAGATTCCATATCAAAAATAGAGTAATGTTCAAACGGTGAATCTTTTTCTGTTTTCTTGCTTCCATTCTCTTTGCTTATGTTGCTTGTAATACAGGCTTCTTTGAATGCTCTATTTTCCTGAATAAATCGCTCCTTATCCTTTGCTGCTAATTGAAAATAGGGAATTTTTGCCTCGGATGTGAGTTTATTCCACTCTTCGCTCACCACTGACACAACTTCCTTGTGAGTCAGCTTGGGAAATCGTATCTTATAGCTGCCTACTTTGTCTTCTAAGTAAAAGAGAAAAGCTGAACGTCCTCTTTTAGGCTTTCCTGCGCTTTTCGTGTTCCTATTTCTTCTTTTTGTTTTCTTTTCAAATGCTAGAAATGGTCAAAGTCGTTAGGCAGAGAGGAGAAAAATTACTCTTAGATTCTTCTGATTCCATAATTCGATGGGGATGTTTGAAAGATGTGTAAATTCTGCAGGTTGAGGTCTCTTGATTTTTCGACTTAGTTTTCGAATACGAATTATTTGAGGACAACTGCATATTATATTAATGTCGGCGCGCGGTATTATTTAAAATAATTGGACTGTTTTTGGAATTTATTACGGAGTCGAAAAGCTTGGTTCTAGCCTCTATTGTAGCTTACCCAACCTAGCATGGGAATCCCTCAAGGATAAAAAAGAGATTAGCAACAATATTTTAAAATTCAGACTTGAATTTGAAAAAGAAGAAACTCATGACTTAATTAAATTGTTCGAAAAGTGGGCGAAGACATTGTCTCCACTTGAAAGGATTTAATTTAAATGTAAGTCCAATTTCAATGGATATTTCCCAATATTTGCAATTTTTCAAATCCTCCGATGAGGTGGATTTCGATGATAGAATGATTTCAACGTAAACACGAAAGAATCAATCAAAAATTTAAAAAGTTTCTATGCTAATAATCAGCATTTGCAGGGTTTTGTATCACCAATAGCTTCTGATTGAACAGATTCGAATCTCGAAAACTTCTAATAATGATGATGATTTTTATTCCTATAAGCATCCTCTCTGAATACTCTAACCCGACACTATCATTGAGACTTGGCTGTAGTAGTACATAAAAGGTTTAGTGCCTCATCATTCACGATACCTCTCCTTCTTCTACTTAAGAAATTGAGGCCTTTGAACAATGAAAATCGGTTCACAATTAGTAGATCCAAATAATGTGAATTTTCAATAAGTGATTAGGGACTCTTTTGTGTTTCAAAATATTTGAATACAAAATAGCTTGCTTCTTTCGAAGATTAAATGCCAGATAAATTAGCGTGAATTAATAAGATGAAAAATTCTACGGAATTTATGAAGCCAGAAATCCTCAAAACACTTTCGTGAATGAAAAAAAAATAAATAAATGAAAAAATTAGCATAATTAACAATTATCGGCAATGCGTCCTGCTTGATATTGTAGTAAAATTAGGAGCTGAATTCCTTCAATAGAATTTACTTTGGTGAGAATGTTATGGAAGGGCTTCGCATCAGCCTTTAATGTAGCTCTATAATCCAATCCTCTGGTTTGTTTTGTTTTTTTTTGAAAAGAGAAAAGAAAAATAAAGCAATTACAGTCTTTATTTTTTCTTTCGAGTTTCTATGACAGCCTCCGATTGAATCTGTTCATGACTAACGAAAATTTGACCATCTTCAGCAAAAATTTTCTTTTTAGTGATTTCAATCCCTGATCCTGTCAGTTCATTGGATTCATTCAGAGTATGTAACTTGGCGCCACTGTGGAGCTCTGGTAACCGAAAATTTTGATTAAAATCGTTTGGTTGCGTGTTTCCTTGTATAAAAGGAAAATTAGAATAGAAATTCATTGGCATCATTGGATAGTGTGGAAAGGATGGATATGAATAAGCATTTAATGCATAAGAGGAGAGGAGCTGATCTAGCAGTGCTTTTTTCTGGTGACAGATTATTGGATAGCCCATTAATAGGTGCTCGAATAAACCAAAATTCACTGTTCTTGGGGCTTGTAGCATACTGTGAGAAGATGCAGTCCCTTGATGCCTATTAGAGAGTGCAAAAGGGACTCCTGGTTGCCAGCTGTTTTGTGTCAAACTCTCATTTAAACTGGTTGAACTGCTATTGCTTTCTCTGACTAGAAAATGTCAGCTTCTTTCTAAGGAAGAGCTTATTTACTAGTTTGCAAATTGGATGCTGGCTCATTTGGCTGGAGAGCAGGCTTTATTCGAAATAATTCCGATAATTCATTTAAGCAGTTCTGTCCAGTCTTGGTTTCTTTCACCTGCCTACTCTTCCTTTTATTCAATAAGTTCGAGTTTGTGACAGTCTTTGCTGGTAACTTTTTGGAATCAACCAAATACTCATTAAATATGGAATTTTGCTTGTTTCGATGTTTGAATTGCTGCTTCAATACCAATGCCGCCTAATCACAGAAAAATTTAGATTTTACTGGCTAATTGCCAAAAAAAAACAAACCTGAATCTTGAAACTCAGTTGAAGCGTCTTATTGTTTAACTTCTGACACACGATTTCAGCTTCTTCAAGAGAGAATAAACCAATGACTGTGACAATTGTATTTGCAATCATGGTCATCTGATCTACCGACTTAATGACAATGTTTGGACATACGAATCCAATAAATTGCTTGAAAGTTTCAGGAGTAAAATGAGCAGGAACATTCTTCACCATGATTGAATTGTAGGCACTCTCGAACTCCAAATCTTTAAATTTCGATCTGAGCTGTATTCCCGTAAGTGCGGTCGGAGAGGGTTGTGATATAACCGGGCGAGTGTAAATAAAATCAAGAAGGAGCCGGGCATCTTCATAGGTCATGCACTGGCACAAGCAAGATCTAAATCCTTTGTAATATACAAGCCTAGCATCCTGAATTTTTGCTTTGCATTCATTATTCAGTGTCTCTCGTGCCTGAGTTACCTGCGTATCATCGACAAATCCCATGATAATCACCCAATCAAACTCATAAGGTGCTGGATGATCAGAGAATAATTCTTCAACACTCGAACTGTCGAGATAGCTCTCTAGTATGTCGTACAAACTCAAGTCTTTTTTCCGCTTGGGTCGCGATTTGTTTTTTTCATCATCACTGATGCAAGGTGAGGACTCACCCGAAGAAATACCTTCCAAGTTAGTTTGAACGACAGGGCCATAATTCCGTAGGTTCTGAAGTAACTCTTCAGTACTGTGAAATTCGAGTTTACTCTTTCGGTTCACAAGTTTCGTGATCTGTTTCTTCGGCGGGAGGTTTTTCTTTATATCCTGGCAAACGGCGCGATAGGACATTCTTAAATATAATTGGCAGGCTAAATAAATTAATTGGCTTATGCGTGTAAGCTACCAGTTTAAACTTTTTTTCGCAAAATTTCTTTAATCGTTGCAAACATTTGGAACAAGAACAATATTCGATTTATATTCGTTATATGCATTTCAAAGATTGATCAGAGCACTTGCTAAAGTGAATGAAGAGAGCAAATATGCAGCTCAAGAGAAATAAGCCAACGTGGCCCTTCCGACATGTATTTTTTGCTTTATCATATTGTAATCCATGCTTACAGTGCTGTGTGATGAAACCAAGAGGTACAATTCTAATTTTCGCCAGAAAAAGATTACTATTTCAAATTATTCTGTTCAGGTTCATCCCTTTGATCAAATTTTATGGAATTTTAAGTTTATCGACTCGAAATCAATAGAAGCAAGCAAATTAACTTCCTAACTGATGATGATAATTATGTAAGATCAGTTCTCTAATCTTTCTTCTCAGGGCTGGTTTCGGTGGCATCATCCTTCTTTTCTGGTTTGGTTTCGGTAGTTCCTGCAGCCTCTCCTTTCTTTTCTCCTTGCTTTTCTTTGGCTTCTCCTTGCTTTTCTTTAGCTGCGGCTTGCTTTTCCTTCTTGGCCTTCTTTTCCTTTTGTTTGTTGGTTTCTTCAGTGGTTTCCTTCTGAGTACCTTTGGAGAGATTTCCAACATCAACCTAATTTCATGAAATGATTCAAAACCTAAAATTGAAAAAAGAAAATACCTTTGTTGAAATAGTGGACATTGACTTGGTTTTTCCATCAGGAACATAAATGAGCTCAAGGTCTCTATCGAAGTCAGAGGTTTTGTTAACCTTATCAACGATGAAATATCCTCTTCTTTCCAATTGGATGATCGTTTCTAATCATGAAGAAAGCCTGTAAGTTCATCCGGTAAAGAGATTATATGTACTCTTAGTAAGGGATTTAAGGTTTGGATCAGCGAAGGCTTCAGTGGTATATTTGGTCTTTGGAGTGAGGATTGTCTCGAAGTCCATGTCTTCTTCAACCTTCTTCACATTGATCAAATGATCATACTCGATGAGAGTGACACTAGCCTATAAAAATAAGAAGGGTCATGCTTAGAAGAACCATTGAAGGATTCGTATTTACCAAAAGGTCGGATTTTGGAAGCCAATTAACCTTCTTGGTGCTCTTGAAGTCAGTGTCATGCTCAGCAATCTCTCCTTCAAGTAACAGTCCCTCACCATCTTGCTTGATGGATTTGATGAAGCAGTTTGACCATTTCATGAGAGTGATCTTTTCGTCGACTTTCAAATCTTTAGCATCATCATATTCGAGATAGACTTCGTTGAATCTGTAGAGAGGTCTTGTGCCGAGAGCTGGGTTCTGAGGATGGACAGGAACAGTTGTAATTTCGACTTCTGGACCTCTGTTGGTCAATTTCAATGTGCAGATCTTCTCTTTTGAGATTGCGGTGTATCTGCCAGCCATTGGATCAATGTATTTTTTATTTGTGGCCCAAAGCTAGGTGAAAGTGTAAGATTAAAGCTCAAAAAGAAGTGCAATTATTGAGCATACCTTATCCCATTCTTGGAGGTTGGTATTCTTTGAAGGACCTTGATCCAACATGAACTCAGTCAAAGTTGGAATGGTGAGTCCTCTTCTCACGATACCTCTGACAGTCGGGAATCTTGGATCCTCCCAACCCTCTGTAGGAAAAAAAAGCTCGTTAATATATGATAAATTATTGGTCAACATACCAACTCTCTTGGTATCAACGAACCAAGTAAGCTTACGCTTGGAAAGGGTGGTATTAACGAAGTTCAATCTTGAGAAGTCATTGATGAGAGGTTTTCTGATTCCGACACAGTCACAGACCCTTTACAAAGTAATTTTGTTCAGTAATCTTGGACGACTTTGAAAATTGTTTACCAGTAGTACATCTCGTTTCTATCAGCGTATTCGTTGGTTCTGAGAGTATGGGTGACTCCTTCAACACTGTCAACGATGGCGCATGCCCAATCGTAGGTTGGGTAGACCTTATATTTCTTACCCAAACGATGGTGAGGTTGATCCGAGCATCTGTAGAAGACAGGATCTCTCATGCATTTGTTCTTAGCGGTCATGCTGATTTTGGCTCTGACACACCAATTTGATGCCTTGCCAGCTCTCATGTCATTCCAAATTTTCAGGTTTTCTTCAGGGGTTTTGTTTCTGTTTTTAGACTCAATACCTTCACCTCTTTCCTTTCTCATGACTTCGACTGGGGTGTCATCGCAGTAGCATTTGCCTTCTGTTATAGCTTTGGTCATAAGTTCTTCCAGTTTGTCAAAGTGATCAGAGGTATGCGTAACCATATCAGCAGTGATGCCGAGCAGAGCAAGATCTTCAATGATTGACTGAACATACTCCGACTTCTCCTTGTTTGGGTTAGTGTCATCAAATCTCAGAATCATTTTTCCTTTCCACATCTTGGCGTAGTGGAAGTTCAACATAGCGGCTTTCACATGTCCGATATGGAGATAGCCAGAAGGTTCAGGAGGGAATCTAGTCACGACTTCTCCTTCTTTGGCTCCTTTCAGGGCTCCTTTATATTGGTTGTACATCTTTTGGATATCGTACCCAGGGACTGAGGAAGTATTTGCCGGCTCTACCATTTTAAGTATTTTTGAGTTATTTACGAAATTAGAATTGAATTATATTTTGGATTTCTCATCAGAAATAGATAATCAAAATTGGTCCGGTAGCGCAACAAAATTTTTTGTTTTTTACAAGGCTGTGCCGTTTTTCGAAGAATGACTGCCTTCTCAGTCCATGAAAAATGTAGAAAGCAATCCAATTCACAAAAGAACAAATTTCCAAAGAGCTCAAGGCACAATTTATTTCAAAGAATAATTAATGCGTAGAAATGTACACAAAACAATTCTCTCGAAGTAAAGTATGAAGTATGCTGCCTAGTAAACTAAAAAAACGAGAAGTTAAACATCTACTTGTTGTATCAATAAATCAATAACTAACACTGCAAAGCAAGAGCAGTGGTATCTACCCATTTATAAACTTGGTCTTAAAATACGATTCCGATGATTCTCCAGCAAATTCTGCCGCTGTATTTCTTGTGATGATATCGGCTCCTCTTCAGCTATTAAATTAGAAAGTCAACACTTTTGATCCCAAATTGATGTTTACATGAAATAGTGCACTGGCTTATTTGCTCTTCAAAGGTAATCATTTCACTGAGAATTGATCGGTTGTATAACCTACAGGAGGATAAGAAAGCATTAAAGAAAGAGATAATTGTTTATGTACGGAGAAATGTTTTCAATGGTGTGACTGAATGTGGTTCGAATATCATTTAAATTTAACACTGACTGATCGATCTCTGACTCACTGAAATGCAGGGCATGCTATAACAGGAATCACTTCAATTTATGGTGATCAACTGTCTTTACCACAAAGTGTTCGCTGTCCATTTTCGCAAAATCACCCATTTCATTTCGAAAGGAGACTCCTTCTGCATCAACTAACAAGAAATATTCTCACTAAGAAGGCAAACAGCTCCAATATTTACCAAGCTCTAACAACCCTCTTGGTTTGAATTGATTTATAGGTTCATGATAAAACTCGTTGTCCGTTTGCTCATTTTCAGCTGTTTGTATACAATTTAATGTGATTGCTGAAGGGGTGGGCTGAGTCTCAGGTGAATCCAACTTGCAGCTGAGTGCGGTACTCGCTAGCGTATTCTGGCGGTAAAAAGCACGAGAAATGCCGTTCCTGATAATCTTGGCAATAAACTTCATTTCCTCAGGCAAGTTGATCCTTACTGTAAATTTTATTATTGGAAGCGTCGTAATGAGTTTGATTAATTAACTACAGAAAAACAAAGAAACAGTTCGTAAAAGTGAGATTAATCCAAAAAAAAGCACTTTAATTTTTCATTTTAGGTTATACTCGTGTCATAGCTTGGGGTTCAATACATAGATCAAATCTCCAAAGTTCAGATATTTCATGGACAGAGAGAGAATATTACACATAAAAAAACGATATTAGAATTCAGTCTTTCGAAGTTCTAACTAACGCAGCTATTAAAAATTTTAATTCCATGAGATTTTTGAGCGTTTAGAATAAAGAAAAACTTTTTCTAAACGATCCAGCATATCTTGGTTCTTGACATCAGATCCTCTTTTCCAGATCCAGTTGGAACCGACAATTTTTCTTAAGGAACAAAATGATATTCAATCATCATCAGTTGCATCTCCGATCATTGTGCTCTGAAAAATACCTTCATCAGTGGTGAAAAACTCAAGCTTATTCTGCCTAATGATGTAACGGTATCAAGGTCTCATTCTGGTTTTCATCATATTTCTTTTTGTATTATTGCTGACCGTTTAAGATTAAAATAAAGGGTCAAGTTAGCCTCTCGTATTCACTTTGTTATCAATTTTGAAGCATCTAATAAGTTCATTGTTATGCGGAAAAATGAAGTATCCTCTAGAATGACATGATTTATCAAGTAAGAAAATCAATCCATAGAGTGTGAAATAGAAGTAGAAAACTGTTGTTGAACACACACCCACAAGGAAAAATGAGATCAATGAGTGCGAAAGTAACAATTGGAAGACCTCTGTCGGGTGTGACCTTCGAAGAAACAATTTTCAACTTTCTACTTCTGATCTGCCATTTGGATATGATCTATGAATTAGCCAATCAATTTCATATATTCAGGAGAGCTTTCTGCGTTCAAAAACCACAAAGGGTTATTGCAGAAGGAGAGCCTTCTCGACTCAGATCCAAAAGATAGCATAAGAAGATAATGATAATTCAGCTGAAATCAGCCACTTAAAATTTGTGTCTCGCATCATAATAATAATACATACTCTGCTAAAATACAGTGAATTTAACCATTTGTAATTTGCTGGCTCTTATAGTGCATCATTAGAAATCGACATATGACACACATTGAAACACTTATTGTAGTATCTTATCAACCATAAATAATACAAATACATTGTGAAAAAAATAAAATAAAAATGGAATCACTAGTTCCTGGAAGTTCTGCACTCAGAACCTTGGGTCTTTAACTCAAAGCTCGTTACGGTAGGATCTTTTGGTTGAGGTTGCTCGGCACCTCGAAAGTTTTCTCTGCTTGAATTAGTGTCAATGGGCATTGGATTTGGCTGTGTTTGGTAGGCCTGCATTCCATGACCTGGATAGAAAGGCATACCTTGGTTTTGCGTCTGAACAATTAATTGACCGTTCCAAATTTGTGGTCCTTGTGTAACAGCTATTGACCTCTCCCAGGTTTGTTGTGCAAAGCCATTCGGTGAAGAAAGAGGGTGTCCCATTTGTGGAGGGAAAGTTCCTTGCATTGGAGTGCCACCATAACCGCGATTTGTCATGATCATTTGGTTTTGATTTGGACTAAATGGGAGATTTGACTCAATTGGGGTAGGCGGTCTTACGTAGTTCTGTTGATATTGCACTGGAAACTGTGGCTGCATTTGAACATACTGAGATGGAGATACGCAATTTATGAGACCACCACGTGGAGGGATTTGAGTGTAACCTGGGTGAAGGTTGAAATTTTGAGGTACTTGCATAAGATTAGTCGGTGAAATGAGTAGAGGTTGCAAATTATAGTTTGGCTGTGGCTGAGGTATGTACCCAAAGCCAGAATTTGACCTCATATTTAGATATCTGGGATCATATTGTGGAATATATTGTGTGCTCGAGTTAGAAATCCTACGATCGGTGGAATACTGTGAAAAATTATCCATACTACTTTGAAAAAGATAAGGCGCATTGAAGCTTTTTTGTGAATCAATGCTCATCAATCTTTGATCTCTAAATTCCGAGTTTTGCTGCGAAGGGTATACTGGCCTCTGATTCCTTGGGGTTGCGTGTACAGCTTGAGCTTTTGACTTTTGCAATCCATCTTCTTTGAAAGATCTATCGTTGAACATTGAAGTGTCGCTGGATTTATGACTCAATGGATTGCGAACAACTCTCTTAGTTTTGGATTTGTTTTGCATGCTATTCTTGCTAAAACTCATGTTGCTGTTATCTTCTTCTTCCTCACTTACAGGTTCAGTCCCACTGGAACCATCACCGCCTATCTGATCTAACTTTCTGTATACCACTGGAACTTGAGAGTGAGTTCTTCTTAGATCACAGGGTCTCACACCAGACTTTGTCTTGTTAGTAGTCGTTTCACCCTCGTTTCTTTGGTGTGAAACTATCCGATCTGTATTGGCTTTAAGTTCTGCATCTTGTTTAAGATTCCGTTGACTTCTGGCCGTAGACACGGAATGGACATCATTATTCACGATTTCTTCGGGAAAATCGAGTTCAACCTTTTGAGTCGAGACCGTCTTTAAGTTTGTCGAATCGTACTGTTTGACATTGATGATTATTTCAGACTCTTCGAAAGTACTATGATTTTTGGACTTGGATAACTTCTTATCTCTTTGGATGAGTTCCGATATTTTTGATTGAGCATTATGAATGTTGGGTGTTGTCGTTTGATTTACAAGATTGGTGAGGTAAGAAGCACTTCGAGGTTTCACGTTAGGTTTTAATGCATTTTTCAAGTGCGCATTGTCAGATTCCATGCAATCTTTGCGAGATGTAATTCGACTTGCTGTCAAATCTTTACTTCTATCAGTACTTTTGTCCAGAAGTTTTGAAGAATTTTCCACACATCTTTCGTTGATAGGTGTAGCAGCTCGCGAATTGCGGATCGTTTTCTTTTCCACAATAGGTTTTTTTGATTCTAGAGTGCGTTTCGATAGTTTTGATGCATCATTCTCAAGCTCGGAGTTGCTGATCTTGCTAGCATTTAGCTTTGGTTTAGTTGAAGTTTCCTTTATAAGAATGTCTTGTGGAGATGTCATTTGCTGAATTTTTTTCCTATAGATATTAAGATGATGAATGTAGGAGAGGGCGTTACTCTAATCTTGTCCTCTCTTTCGTTGTATGAGCTTTTTGTCCTTGAGTGACTGGATTTTTTGTGGCACCACTGCCTTTTTGTAAATCAATACCGGAGCCATTAATTCCAGAGTGACTTTGTTTCGATATTTGAGAAGTTGAAGCTTTTTCTTCGAAGTTTAATGATCGACTCTTATCAATCGAATTATCATTATAATGAGAGCGGTTATTCGACTTTGATACTGAATCAAGAACAAAAAGTTAGAATGTTGCTTATAGAGCCAAGAAAATACCTGTCGCTTGGGAGCCACTCTGACTTTTTTCAGCAACTTGTGCTCTTAACCCGATCTTGGCTGGAGCTTTTTGATTAGTTGGCACTTCGTTTAATTCAGAATTTTGTTTCAAAACTGAATTTAAGTTCATGGTATTGCTCTTGAAAGAAGAGGTATCCGAAAGCAAATTTCGTGAGATCGGTTGGTTTCGAGTCGCTTGGCTATGAAAGCTTGAATACATGATCTATAATACACTGCGCATACTTATTAGAAGCGGGAGTTGAGTGCAAAGGAGATGGCTGATGTGGCGAATTTCCAAGCTGGTGGCTTTGATATGTTGCTATGCTCTCAAACAAAGAATTTTTGTGCTCATGGAAAATGCCCTTCTTACCCGTGCTCGCAAAAGTCTTTTTCAAAAGTAATTTATAAATACGATAAAAAAAACAAAAGGTTTGCATACCGCCTTTTGAATTGTGTCTCTCGGATATCGATTAGTGTTTTTGGTTGCTGTGCTCTCTACACCATTGACGCTGATCGGGGTATAATTTTCCTCATTCATATCTGTGTCGAAATCTTCGCTCTGGTATTTTGGGTGTTCTGCCTGTGAATTATTTGAGAGTGGTTTTGCTTTTATTCTATTTTCTTTATCATCATGGTGAACAAAACTTGGAGACGCACTTTCTTTTGGTTGAATTTTGATTGGTTGGAAACTCTAACGTGAGAAAAAAAAATGGAATTCAGATAACATTCTTGTTTCTTTTTGTTGTTACTTTCATAAAACCTGACTGAGGTATAACAGCTGTGTACTGTTGTGATAGTGAAGCTTTATGTTGGATTTTCACTAGACCTGCATTAATATTCTCTGAGCTTAGGCCTTGTGATTTGTGAGCAGTTCGAGGCTCAGGTCGTTGCCCCTGCACGAATGCATTCTCTTTGTTTGGATGATATGCATCCGCTCTTTTCGTTATAGGAGTTCTCGGTTTGCTCGCTTCTTGACCCATCTTAGGATATATTTTGTAGTAGAAAAGAATAATCAAAATAAAATTGAAAATTCAAATTTAAACAGTTGAAATGTTTTTTTGAATTAATAACTCTGCATAACTCGAATCTCTCAAGCTCGAGTTCTTTTCCTTTGGTTTTAAAGCGACGGGATAGCAAATGATTTGTCATAGAACAAATATAATACTCCTGACTTTCTTCCTCCTAAATCTTTTTCCATTTTGCACTCGTTTGTGATTGATCTGCAAGTTTCTTGCTCTAATTGCAAAGATAATAGAAACAACTTTTTAAATGAAATATTTCGCAGCTCTATCAGGTAAGAGCAGATTGAAGTTGAAAGAGAGTAGCAACGAGGTACAGTTCCTATTAGAAACAGGTATTATTGATAGTAAATTGATTTCTTTGTATTTTAAACCTGTGATCTTAGAATAGTGGATGTGGAAATGTAACAATTGGTTTTTCTTCCATAAATGCTACAAATCAACAATAAACAAACAGCCCCTAGGAATGAATTGTGTAGAATCTGCGTAGAATCATCTTTGTGAAAACTTCTTTTTATTTGGTCTTAATATATATATTAAGCTAACATTGCGCCTTCCAATTCTTTATCAAGTTCATCTGGCTCTTGTTCAACCTGTTTTTTATTTGAAGTGCTTTCAGCGACTTTGTTGTTGTTTTGCTGAATGTTCACGTTAACATTGACTTTAGACTTGTTCACAAGACTTATTTTCTCACTCACAACTTGACCCTCGAATTTACTATAGAGCTGATCAAGTTCTTCATCTTCAATATCGTTCTCATTAAACAACGCATTGAATTCTTTCGTTCGCTGTTCTCTTTCTTTCATATCTGCAGCTATGTCTTGAAGTTGCTCCAAGCCATTGGCGCTTTCAATGTGTTTGATGAGATCATTTGTCTCCTTAAGCAATTCGATGTGCTTTGATGTCATTATTGCTGATTCGAGATCTTGTATCGATTTTTGAATCACAAAATATTTCTCTTCGGCTTCTTGCAGATATTGCTCGTAGAGCTTCTGTCTTTTAAGGGCAAAGATTGCGCGCTCTTTCTTCTTCTCAGCAATAAACTGTTTGGCTTCCTCAGCACATTTATCAGCATTTTTTTGGAGATTTTTTTTCTGTGCAAGCATTTTATCTTGTGCAGTTTTTAGTTTAAGTATAGTAACATCTTGTTGAGAAGGCTCAGCAGCTTTGGTTTTAGTTTTGGTAGCTTCAATATTCTTTTTGCTATCTTTATCGGTGCTGTCTAAGCATGAAAAGAAGGTTCCCATTTTAGTTTTACTTGGCTATCAGTTTTAACTCTTTATTAAAATTAAGGATTTCGCTCTCATTTGATGAGTCTTATTATGAAAACGAGATCAATGCAACATTAGAAAGTTAGGATTATTTTGAATTGGTTGTAAAGCAAGAAATGTAAGAGATAAATAAGTTGTTGATAAACCATTTCCTTTGATGGAATGAAGTATAAGGAACTGCCAAATATTTCTACAGACCAGAATTCATTGAGAAAAAACTTGTTAAAATGTTGAAATCAATGAGAATATCGGTCGAAGACCCACTACTTAATGACATATTAGTTGAAAGTCTACTCATTTAGGATTATTACAAATAAAATCGCTTTGAATAAACTTTGAAATATTTTGTAGCTCTGTTGAATTCGAGGTGAACTTAATGGTTATAACTCTCTCATTTTATTTTTTTTTTCTTCTCTCTCTAATATATAATTCTTCCTCTCCTTGTAATTCGGTGCTACAGAACTTGTTAGAGACAGCATAAAATATTTCAGTTTCAGGTTTTAAAGCACTTTTACGAAGGTTGGGGGTTTCTTAAATCGAAGAGCAAAATAATTAGCTCTTGGAATTGTTTTGGTATGACAAATTTGCAACTACCAAACCTCAGAATTACAGGAATGCACTTCTTTCTTCGAAGATGAGTGGCATCTTCTTGCTTGGATCACTGTATCTTCTGATAAAATCTTGAAGGATAAGTTCTGAGTCCTTGAAATCTGAGGCATCGTGGTTGTTTGCTGATCTGTGGACTTTCATGAGAGTTTCTCTGAAATCTTCAAACCACCAAACGAATTTCTTGATATCTACATGTAATTATATTCATTATTCCTTTAGTGCAATTTCAAAATAAGTTACCTTCATGCTCAAGAAGATACTCATTTTGCTCAACAAGCTCCTTGGCTCTGAGCTGAACATACTCATCGAAAAGATTGACCTTAAGAGTTTCAACTCTGTTTCTCCTATAAGCACCACATCAATACAAACTGTGCGATCCGATGAAGGTACCAATAGATATCAGCGAAGATGTAGAGGTTCACGAAGGGGAAAAGATATCTGAAAGTTCTAAATCTGATGTTGTATGTGAAGTTGTTGTAGTTGTAAGCATAGAGTGCCTATTTCACGAATTGAGACCTGTCTTGGAGTGAAAACAATCCTTACCAAGTTCAATCCCAAGGCGCCAAGTTGGTAGTAATACTTTGAGTGTTGAATGACTGGATAAGTCATATCGTCATCCCATTCAGCTATTTCAAGTGAGACAACAGACTCGATAGATGAAAGTACGATCATTAGGGTTGAGGAAAAATGCCTCAGAAGGGATCGAAGGGGCCAACTTTGAGGCAGTGTCGATGAGGTCAACCATTTTTCTGATAGATTTATATCTTTTCAGTCTCGCCTCCCTAAAAGCAAAATTAAGCGCTTTGAAGCTGGTATAGGGTCACTTGAATGGTGGCAGATTTGAATCTCTGAGACCCAAAAGGGCAATTGCGGTATAATAGTAATCCATGTACCTCCTTTTCTTTTCTCTGGGCCTTTATTTTTTAATTACAGCTTTCTGCAAGTTATTTGTAGGAATAAAGATAAGAGAGCCCTATTCGAGAGAGCACAAGATATCTTTAAATTATCCTCTTCTTGGCTCCCAAAAGCTCACTCAATGAATATTCAATTTCGGAATCATGTACAAAAGATGGATGTGTAGATTGATTGTTGTCCAAAGATATAATTCGATATTCCTGTAAAATGAATTTGAATCAAAGTTCTTGGAGAAATATAAATGTAGTGCACATACTATCTGGCGCTATTACATAATCTCACTTCCAACTGCTGACTGTCGTTGATGAAAATATTCGGTATTTTTTCAAGATATTAAGAGGAAGCATTTATAAAACAGGTAAGAGTAGTTCAAGGGACAACCTGAAGAGCAGAGCAGCTTTTTTCCATTCTACCGTAGCATGCATAATTCTGAAGGGAGTAAAAAAACAAAACAACAACACCAGTGATACTGCTCATAATGAGAGAATACTAATAAAGCGGTAGAATGAGGAAGGCTTTTAATGAATTTTCCTTCATTATTTTTGTCAAGTTAGGCAGCAATATACAAGCTTAGTTCATATACAATATTTAATCTGTACTATTCTCTTGTGAATAATGCTAATTTTTTTATTGTAAAATTTTTTCCCTCATCTCTCTCTCTAAATTTTGAGAGTCTATCAAAATTGGACTTGAAACGCAAATTCACACCCTCGATGATAAACTTCAAAGCTTCAGTCAATTTCTGTCAATTTCAAAAAGATATTCTGCATGATGTCAGTTATTTCAGGTTCTCTGAGAAATGATGACGTAATTTAAGTATTAATTAATCGGAGTTTATGACATTAAACACATCGCCGAACGTCATCTTGGCCTTGAAAGAGCTTATAACAGCAGCTTCAACGCTTAATTTACTCACAAAAGAGAGAGCCTCTCACAAAAATTATGATAAAATAGAAAAAATTCCTAAAGATCGCGTTTCTTACCTTCCGATCTCTTCTAGTAAAGTTAAGATCAAGTAACGAGAAAACTGCTACCCACAAAAGGCTATCTAATGAAGTTAGTAGCTAGAGGCTGAATAGAAGCATAAATATTAAAATCCTAATCAATCGAACTCCAAAAAAATTGAAAAAATTCTATCCTCAGGTTCTAATGAAATGATTAGCAAAAAATTTCAAATTCTGTTCCCAACAGAGCGCCTCTTGTTTCGCGATCCACATTTGAAATTATTCTATCGTGAATGGTTCCCAGGATGCACCGATTTTAAAGCAGCAAAAAACCCTCAAATTTATTAAATAATTAGAAAGGCAACGTGTTTAAGATTTTTCTTTATAGAACTTCTGAATCAAAATTTTATAATTCTACAGAATCTTCAGAACTTCATCAGATATCTCCCTCCTTGAAAGCATAAAACATGTCTACTCCTCGAATCGGTATCAATGGTTTTGGTAGAATCGGAAGACTTGTCTTCAGATCTGCCTTCGAGAATAAAACCGCTGAAATCACGGCCGTCAACGATCCATTCATGAACCTTGACTATCTCATCTACTTGCTCAAGTACGACTCCGTTCATGGAGGTTTCAAGCATACCATTGAGAAAGATGGCAGCAACCTGAAGATCGACGGAAAGAAGGTTCACATCTTCACTGAAAAGGATCCAGGAAACATCAAATGGGGTGATGCTGGAGCTGATATCATCTGTGAGTCAACAGGTGCTTTCCTCACCGAGGAAAAATGCACTCCTCATCTCAAAGCTGGTGCCAAGAAGGTCATTATGTCTGCTCCTTCCAAGGATAAGACCCCAATGTTCGTCTATGGTGTCAACCACGAAAACTACAAGGCTGAGATCAACATTCTCTCCAACGCTTCTTGCACCACTAACTGCCTTGCTCCTTTGGCTAAAGTTGTCCACGACAAGTTCGGAATCGTTGAGGGTTTGATGACCACTGTTCATGCCATCACAGCCACCCAACTCTCTGTTGATGGTCCTTCTAAGGGAGGCAAAGACTGGAGAGCTGGAAGAGCCGCCAGCGCAAACATCATTCCTTCCACCACTGGTGCCGCCAAGGCTGTTGGAAAAGTCATTCCTGATCTTAACGGAAAACTTACCGGAATGTCTTTCAGAGTTCCAACCGTTAACGTCTCTGTGGTTGATTTGACCGCCAGACTCGAAAAGGGTGCTACCTATGACGAGATCTGCCATGCTATCAAGCAGGCTTCTGAAGGATCACTCAAGGTTGATACTTACATTTTACTTTAATTCTCACTTTTATTTAATTTAATAAATAGGGAGTTTTGGGATACACTGAAGACGCAGTTGTGAGCCAAGACTTCGTTCATGACTCTCACTCCTCTATCTTCGATGCCAAGGCTGGTATCTCCCTCACTCCTAATTTCGTGAAACTCGTTTCATGGTATGATAACGAATGGGGATACTCTTGCAGAGTCATCGATCTTGCCAGACACGTCGCCAAGGTCTCTAAACTTTAAATAAGAGTGACTTTCATTTATAAGTGAGTTCACTGAATCTATTGAGTAATTAAAGACACAAACTAAGCGATCCCAAAACTAACACTGAAGAAAACTTTCATAATAAAAAATAAAATCCAACCTCTGATTCTTAGTGCTAGCTAAGCTATTTGCCTCTCAAAAAAAAGAGGATTTGAGAAATAATTTGAATAGAATGAGCTCTAGCTATTATCAAAATGTGATCCGAAATTGTTGAATGGATCAACTGATTCTCGAACCAAATTATTCAATCACATCCCTTTGAGGATTTGTTAATATCGCGATAATGATAGCAGCTGTTGGTATGCTCACGAATCCGAACAAAGAAGTGGGTTGGGCTGGACATTCAGTTCCTGTAAGGACGCTATTAGCAAACTGTGAAAAATTGATTAGTTCGATTCATCATCAAAACAAGAAGGAGAGTTACTAGAATAAGGCATCTGCTTCATCAACCGTAGAAGAATATTTTAAATGTACTTAACAAAAATAACCGTCTCAGAATTTGGGGAAAAGCTTTACAGAATTGCCGGAAGAAATAGGCCAGATGCATGGCAATACATCAAAGAGCAATTGTGTTATTCATTATCAGTCATAGAAGAACCTTAGAGTAAAATGGAAAGAGTATCATCATAAAACTATTTTATCAACCGTAATCTTAAGAGAAGATCGAAAAGATGTACTAGAAGTTCGCTATACAGATAGCATGATAATTGAAAAAAAAGAGGAGGGACAAGCACAGGAAATATAATGATAATGGTTATGTCAACTGAGTCGAGCACGATAATCACTTGACAAGGGCATTCATATAATCGGAATGAAAACAAAAGATCAGAATTGTTTTCCATATTATATTAGTTGTACAATACTCTCTCCAATTTTATTTTAAATTTTGTTTTCGTTGCTCAAATGTCTCAAGAAGTCATTCATGAAAAAAGTACATTTGGTATCAAAACATCTTTTTGACTGAAAACTAACTTATAACGGCTATTGAGTGCTATCTCTCAAACCAAGGAGGGAGAGAGTTTATAAAATTTGTCTTCCAGTAGTTGAAAATCCTATCAATAATTTTATGGAACAAAAAAACTCTGCTTTTTCGATAATTTTCAACATTTATTGGGTCAATTTGGAGAGGTCTGCTACCCGAAATTTTATCCAATACGGAAAGCAGAAGAAAATGGCAATAATGCAATTTCAGCGTTTAGCCCCTTGAAAAATTTACTCTCAAGATGAAGAAGTTGAATCTTCTTTTGTGATATTGGAAAAGGTTCATTGTCCATCAATCTCTCGGTTTGTAGGGAGTTTTCCTGGTGCTCCAAGAAATATAATTTCTCGCCTTGTCTTTTTTTTTACTGGTTTGACGTTGCTCAAAGGAGGTTCTTTGATTCTTACAACAAAACCAATCAGTTTTGGAAATTTACTTAAGCATTATCACTGAACGCTTTAAGCCGTTTTTATTATTACATCATTGTAAGGTTTAGAACCTTACGGATTTTTTAACTTAGGAGTGAATGCACGGTCTAATTCTTCATGAATCCTCTTCCTGCTGTGAACTAATAGCTAGAACTTTATAATGCCATTGATGAAAAGAGGTGAATAGCTCTGAACTCTTAAATTTGCGTTCGTTTGAATGTGGATTCTAGACGTAGACTGGATTACTGCTTAAATGCTTCGTAATACCTTACTTGATCAAGGTCTCAGAGTCGATGTTTGAATAATCGAGCTGTAAGCTTTTCTTTTTCTTGAATTATGGCAAGTTTTAGAAAAATGAACAATCCGTTAGGCCAGAAATTAGAAAATTTAATATATCTGAGTTTTAAGCGAGCAGCCAAAAAAATTAATTATAAACATAATCATCAACTCACACAACCAAAAAAAAAAACATGAATAGCACCTTTGAGACCCAGCGTCTTGCAGAAGAAGAAAACGAGATCTTAAAGTAATACATAGTCTCGAAATTTTAGTTTATCATGCTCCTCTTCAACATAGATGGTGGTCAAGTCCAAGATGGAATGGAATTGAGCGTACTTACACCGCGAAGGAAATCGCATCCTTCAGAAACACCATCAAAATTGATTATCCAGCTTCTCTAATGGCGAAAAAACTGTGGAATTTGCTTTCTCATTGCTCGCAAAATAAAACTTTTTCTCATACTTACGGACCTCTTGACCCTGTCCAGATTGTCAATATGACAAAATATCTCAAAACTGTATACGTCAGTGGATGGCAATGCTCTTCCACCGCAAGCGTAACGAACGAGCCCGGTCCCGATTTTGCCGACTATCCTGCGAATACTGTTCCTAAGAAGGTAAAATTAATTAATTTATCCAATTAACTTCTGATTGATAAATTTTATTCTAAGGTGGAGCAATTATTTAAAGCTCTACTTTATCATGACAGAAGACAAAATGAGGCAAGAAGTCGAATGACTGAAGAGGAGAGGAAAGAAGCTCCACGCTATGATCATTTAGCGCCAATAATCGCTGATGCAGATACAGGCTTCGGAGGGATCACTTCGACGATGAAATTGGTCAAGATGTTCATTGAAGCCGGAGCAGCTGGCATTCATCTTGAAGACCAACGCGCAGGGGCCAAAAAATGCGGACATATGAGCGGAAAGGTACAATTTCTAACTTTACAACCGCCAAAGGGCTTAGATAATTATTTTTTTTTCTCCTCCCCAATAGGTGCTTGTATCGACATCTGAGCACATGAGTCGATTAAAAGCTGCCAGAGTGCAAGCGGATATTATGGGCTGTGAGCTTGTGATAGTTGCTAGAACAGATGCTCTATCTGCAAAGTTGATCGACAATAACTCTGATATTATCGACCAACCCTTTATTCTCGGTGTCTCAGAATATACGGGAAAAGAATTGGTCACCTATGTCACAGCAGGAATTGAAGCAATCAAACGACATTTTGATGGCCCTACTCGTGAGAAGGTAGCCTAAAATCCATCCTTCTATCTTAGATTATAACTCTCTCTAGATTCTCTTTCAATGGAACCAGCAAGCCCCACAAATTGGACTCCGAGGAGCCCAGAATTTAGCAAAGAAATTGGGCTTTGTTCTTGACTTTGACTGGGACAAATGCAGGACCGAAGAAGGCTACTATCAAATAAAAGGATGCTTAGATCTCTGCGTGGTTAGAGGCTTGGTAACCAAGCTCATAATCCGATTGATTGTCTAATCCCTTCTTGTTATATACTACTCAGCAATATTGCAAATATGCAGATATGCTGTGGATGGAAACTCCTACTCCAAGATTAGATGTCGCGAAAGAGTTTGCACAAAGAATCAAAGCTGTCTATCCAGATAAATTCTTGAGCTACAATCTCTCTCCCAGTTTCAATTGGGATGCTGGGCATCTGACTGATAATGATATCCGAAACTTCTGCTCAGAGTTAGGAAAATTGGGTTATTGCTGGCAGGTAATCGGGACTCTTTTGACTTTCACTTTAACTCCTTCTGGCAATTTAGTTCATTACACTTGCAGGGTTCCATATGAACTCGCTTATCTCTGAGAAATTCTCTAAGGACTTCGCACAGAGACACATGCTTGCTTATGTCCAAAAAATTCAACGCAAGGAAAAGAAGCACAAAGTAGATCAGCTGAAACATCAAAAGTAATCAAAGTTTAATTCAAACAGTATATAATATTGACATTTTAGATGGTCCGGAGCTGAACTAGCAGATAGACAAATTGATATCGTTACTGATAATAAATCATCTACTTTATCAATGGATAAAGATAGCACTGAACATCAGTTTGCTAACAACCTAAGACCAAAGTTGTAATACAATCCAGTTTTTTTTTTTACTGGAGGTTTTAATCTGCATGAACACTTCACATAAATTATGGGGATTTTTCTTTCCCTTTATTTGTTGATAGAAACATTGTATAAATTCATTTTGTTGTTTGTATGCAAATAAAGATGAATTCATTTATTGCATGATATCTTCTAATTATCTGGAACCACTTTTAAACCTTTCAACCAAAGTTTTCAATCGTAGTTTAAATGCCGATCCATTTCACGCTATTTTACATACCTTTTGAGAGAATAGGGAGTTTAAATTAGTAATTGAGCGGATCATAAACGATGAGGAGATTCACTGTAAATATAAACAATTTTGCTAACGTAATTATGAATAACAAACTCTTATCATTATCTTAGATGGACTTTGTTTTCATTTTCATTTCTGCCAGGTTCATGATGTGGGAGCAATTTGCTATTTACAATCAAGTTAGCTTTCTCCCAAGAATGATCTGGTATTCTAAGCTTTCCTTAAAGCTAACAAAATACGAGTTTATATAGAAGGATGTTTTTCAAAGTAATTGAGAAATTTTCAACAACAAAAACGTTCCTAGTCTTGATTTTACGAAATCAAGCGATTAAATCACTAAATGCTAAAGCTTTCTCCACATCCGCAGCGACCCTATATTTTACATAATTGTTAATCCTGTAAGCTCCTGAGATTTAGAAGAAATACTTTTTCGTTTGGGTTATTAAAAACGAATTCGGCTCGAAGCTCATCCTCGACAAAATCCATTTGCGTTCCGACCAAGACCATCAAAGCCTTGTTATCAATAATCAGCTTGATGCCTTCAAAGTGTCATTAGCTCAGATAGAGCGTGATACTTACCTTTGTCGTCGATAACTTCATCAAATTTATCAGGTGTCTTTGCATAATTCATCGTATAGCTTAATCCATTGCAACCACGCCTCTTTACACCGATCTTGAGGCCCATCTGCAGTCATGGTTAAATTTAATGGGCAATAATTTCAGAATTACATCAGCTTCTTTTTGCTTTAGGAGTAGTTCTTTGACTCTTTTGGCTGCCGCATCGGTCTAGTAATTCAGCATAAGCATCTCATGTGGTAGAGTGAAGAAAAGAGTGTCATGGAGTATTTCTGATGCTTTTCAGCTTCCACAAATACTCCATAACCTTTTAAGCTTTGAATGATAAATCTGTAATCGGCTGCCTTCAACAGCCCGCTACATCTTCATCATCCTCCGCCGCTAGAAACATGACTTGATTATTTACCAGGGTCATAAAAGCTTTCTTCTTTGTAGCGTTCATATTATAGTTCCAGTGAACGGTTGAGTCAGAGAAAATTAAAAAGTTAGTTTTTATTGTCGGTCCCGAACGCTACTCAATTTAGTAGAGTTTTGAGATTCGGAAAGTTTGGAGAGTTAATCTGAAATTGTTTTAGTTGGAACTTCCGAAATTCGAAAGCAGAAAAAGGAGAAAGCCAAAAATTCATGCAAAAAATCGATATCTCGTGCAAATCACTTAACTAAAACATCAGGAATTGCCTCTTAGTGATTCATGGGAATTAGAAAAATTTTTCGAAAAGCATTGATCGAAGAAGCGATTAAAGAGTTGATAATAAGGGGATTTCCAATAATTTGAGTTTATCATTGCTCTAATGAGTACTTGATGGCACTATCGTCGAATTTTTAAGAAATCTATAAAAATGAATACGTAAGATATCTCTCAATTTGTCAACTATAGTGAAAGTGTTTCCAACAAAAAAATTAACAATAATGAAACGAAAGTCTCTCCTGCCCTAGTCGGTGCGAACTTATCCTTAAGCAGATTTTTCATGAGACTTCGAGAATTTTCTATAACTAATGAAAGCCAATTTATATAAACACAATCTAGTCTACACCAACCCTACACCAGCAAGAGTATGCCACCGATACAGCTCGCATTTTAGCCTTTCTTAAATAAATCAGTTATTAAAACGATTGAAATATTTCAACATGAATTTCAGAATTCGATATGTACTTATCAAATGGAAGAGTTCCGACAAATTGTAATTTTCTTTCCTCCCCCTAAGGATAAATAGGATTCAGAATTGGTTGTTCTCTGAGTTCATTCGAAACACAGGATTGGTTTCTATGTGAAAAAGAAGAGCGACTAACTGACTCTCTTTCAAGAGGAAATGATTCGGAAAGATTACGAGGGAGGGTAAGATTGAGAGATTTTTGTTTCAAGACGCATAAATGCTGAAGAAAACAACACTAATGTCAAGTAGCTTTCTCAAGATACAAATCTCTTATGCCTTCTTGGCTTGTTGTCTGGCATACTTGGAGACGTGGAGCTTGTTCTTTCCAAGACCAGCTCTGTGGGCAGCCAACAATTTTCTCAAAGCGAGTCTTCTCAAATCTCTTCTCTGGAACTCGAATTTCTTATTAATAACCTAATAATCATGGTTTTTCAAGCAATTCACTGGAGTGTGGAGACGTACCTTGCTGGCTCTTTGAAGAGTGTTGACTGGGAGATGCTCAGTGTGGAAGGTCCAGTTTTGAGCTGGGTTTCCAGTCTTCTTGGCATCCTTGGAACCTTTCTTGGCAACTTTGGCCCAGTTTCTGTTCTTTTGGAAGTTCAAGCTGTATTTGACTCCAGCCTTGTTGTCCTTAACGGTAGTAATTCCGATGCTGTGGTTGTTGACAAGACCTATTGTGATGAACGTAAATTAGGAAATTTTGTTGCTCGCTCACCTGAGTGAGAGTAGGTGTTTCTGCCAGTCAGATTGTATGGGTCAGTGCTGAATTCGACGCCGTTTCTCTTAACGAGGAAAGCGTTGTTCTTCTTGGTCAATTCCCACAATAAATGGCTCATAGTTTCTTTGAGGACTCGATTTAAATGTTATCTCTTGAGGATATTTATTTTCCTTTACACGAAAATCTGATTTAAGGATTTCTCAATTTAATTCTGTGCTGCCATTCTTGCAGATTGCTCCTCTCTAACTTGCAGCTAAGTTCTTATAAATTCTCATTCTATTTGATTCAAGAGAGCTGTCTATCCAAGCAAAATACATAGAAACGAATGTACGAATTATCAATATTCTGAAAACGCTATGCAAAAATTTTTCAATTTAACGGAATCAGAAACCTCACAAAATTTCCTCTGCTGGAGCATTAATGGAAGGTACAATTATCACTTGCTGGGAATTTATTTTCCTTTGAAGGGATATGAATATCTTTTTGATTTATCGTTTCAAAACAGAATTTGAAAATGAAATTTCTGTTGTTCATCCAGACGTTTTATTCCAAAAAGAAAATCACAACAACACACAGAGCAATATCGCACCTGAAAATTTACATAAACTTTCTGTAAACACAATTGGCTTTCGGCAAGCATAGTAGAAATCACCTTCTAATACTTATGTGATTTCTTAGATCAGAATTTGAGAGCGTGGAAAGAAATCATATGCCTTTTTAATGCAATTGGATTTTCTTTATTCAATTAGGTTTTTATCAAAGCTCAACTGGATTTTAGAGTACGAAAAAAGTTATGATCTATCTCTATATAAATGTTGCTATATACATTCATTATTCAATTAGGCTAAGTAATGGCTTTTTATAAGCTAATTTGGTGTTCACTATGACAATTCATCATAGAAGTTCAGACTATGGTAGCGCTGCAATTTGCTTGATTAAAGCGAGTTCAGTCTTTATCGCTCCATTTTTCGGCTGCTGGAAATCTTGAATGAGTTTAATTATGATTGGGGCGTCGAATTTCTGCAACATTTCCATTGGCATTGAAGCCAGAATGAGTGCCACAATATGCTGGAAGAGCTCCGGAACAAAATCGCAGATAAGAATAAAAAGAGAATGTTTCGAAAGATCTCCAAACTGGCTTTCAAGTAGATTTTTCACAAAATAATAGAGTTCCGTGGACTCGATCTCTTCCTGTAGGTGGTTATAAAGATGCGATCCAAATAATTTCATGGCATGATCACCATGCGTTTCGAAAATATTAACTCTCACTGAAAAATCAAACAAATAGTATGCCATTAGGTATTCAAACTCCTTGGGAAGACTAGTTAGAATGTTATATACAAGCTGAATTTCTCTCTCAGCGAGTGTCTGGACATCTGATTGGCTCATTTTCGCTTTCACCCTCTGTTCGTACTTCGTTTTGAAATCCTCATGTAGCCCTTTGATACTGATCAAATCAGGTCCAACTTGCTTTTTCGGAGAAGATCTCATCTCTGCAATATTTCGGCTCAGAAGTACGAAGCCCCTGGCTTTCTGTGTGATGCGATCTTTAATTTTCATTGAATTGTAGAGCATTCCTATATCACACCAATAAGAAGGGTATTTGAATCTTGCGGTGTCGAGAACCAGACCCAGCTGTCTATCCAAATGTACACCTGCTATCGGGCTGAAATGTCCATCGCCGGTTTGTTTCATGTACTGTCGACTCGAATTAATGACAAAATAGAAATCTGAGCGTCTTGATGATGCCACCAGGCAGGATTTGAACGTCTCATACGTTGCATATCGCGTGGTAAACTGCATGCAGATTTCTGAATGGCACTTTGCGTTAAAAGTACATTGCTTACAGCTCCATTTTTCAACTTGCAAAGGTTCTTTCGGAGCTCGTAAGTTGGTAAAATAGATGAGTGGATTGTATTCCTCAGGCGGGAAATAGAAAGTTTGGACTGATAGTCCATTACAACTAGAAAAGGGACCAAACTGTTCAAGTGACATTCCTTCTTTCATAACTTCTTCAGGAACACAATGCAAATTTTGCTCAGAATACCAACGCCACACACTATTTCAAAGCTAGTTGTTGTAATGATAAGAACGGAAGTTTACCCTTTCCATACTCTCTTAGGATCAATTTGTAAAGCATTGAGAACCATCACAAGGCTTGTGGTTGAACAACTCGAAGGTTCAGCCTGGGTCAAAAACTGTTCTGCGAGAGGAAAGTATGAGTCCATTGTTCCCATCTCAAGGGCCTCACGAAATATTTTTTTGCCTAGCAGGAAAATTATCATTTTCAGCCAAACTTGATTGATAAAGGGAGATAGACCTTCAGATGATGCAAAAGGAATCAGATTCGGTGGCAGCTCACGTTTATAGAAAGTTTTAAGGACTCTATCATCTTCCACCAATATTTCCGCAAATGATCTCGATGCAAGACCACCAGCTAAGCTTGCTATCTTTGTTCGAATCGACAAATTTTTTAGCAGCATCTTTTTAAATTATATTCAGTAATTAAGAATATACGAGTTTATAGAAGTCTATCAATGTGAAAAGAGTTTCGAGAAAATTGAGTTACGAATCCTCAGGTGGCTGAGCAATGCAACAGCTTGAGAATGCTCTCTAATAATCTATTGATATATTTTTCAAACAAACGAGCTTACTACATTTATTCCTAATATTTGGGTACGTAAAAAAGACTATGTCAAGAATGGAGAGGTGTCGGTAATAAGTTTCTTAGATAAAAAGGATACAAACCTCCGAAAGGTTCAGCGAATTCTCATCTAATCTCTCCAATGTTCCTTATTTTAGTTAATTTAACTTCGAAGTTTATTCATCTCAACTACAGCATCGAATTGTCAGCTATAAGTTTTCACTTCTTGAAAAGTGAGTGAAAAAATCAAATCTAATTCTCAGTTATGGTGTGAAGATCTTTTGTTGTGTGGATTTTGTTAAAGAGTTTGATCATTTAAAGATGATGAATCCCAAGAAGTATACTCTTCAAACTAGCTAAATCTAGTCAATGTTTTGCTCCTCCAACACGCTTTGCTTTTCAAAAGCTTTCAAACAAGCCTTTAATACTCTGTTTAATAGAAAAATCCGAGGATTTTTCCTCCGGTGTGTCTCTTTCTGGCTTCTTCATGATCCATGATGCCTTTTGTGGTAAGAAAATTATGGTGAGAAAAAAGCGAAAATATTTATGATTACCGTAAGTGGTTGTCAAGACCAAGAATCCGAATTGTCTGGATGGGAGGATTTGACTTGTCCATTTTTCGAAATCCTATCAAAGTTGAGAATATTTAGTGGACTAGCAATCACAGAGGTGCTTACGCCCAATTGCAAGTCATATCTTGGGGAGATGGCTCCGCATTTGTTAATTCTGCCATTAAGTTCAACAACAATCTTTCTGGATCTGTGGTCGTCAACGACTTCGAATTCGCCAATGTAGCCTAAGTGAAGAGCTCAGAACAATGCATTCCTGATCTTTAGTACCGTGCTTTTGCATAACTCTCAAGAACTTGAGGATAATTTTGGAGCTTGGTCTGATGAGGACCTATTTCTACATTTCAGAACCAGGTCGCTCACATTTTGATGATTACCTGCTTCTTACCTCTTCTCTCGGCGTTAACAATAGATCTGAGACAGTCAGCCAATACGTTGATTCTCATGCTTGCTTAGCTTCGGAGGTCGACAAATATACTTGACTTTTATTGTTTATGCCTTTATTAAAATGCCAAAAAAAGTTTGTTATATATGGTTCTCAGGCTCAATATGCATTGTTAAAATCTAGTTTCTTTTTCAAAGCAGCTCTCTTTGAGGGAGAGAAACGAGTTAATTTGTAGAAATGGAGCATTGTTTTATCCTTGTTAGAGATAAGATAGGATTCATATGAAAAAATGTATTCTGAAGTTGTTTCATATTTGAGCAATTGTAACTGAAAGAGCTTTGTGGATGCAAAAAAATCCCTCAATCACAATTCGATTAGAAAGCCAAATTTTTCAAAACAATCGAACGCAAGTGAATAATCTTGGTAATGCGCAAGGAGGAAATATTGCTGAAATTCCAAAGAAGATTTCACTTACAAAGGGGATTTTACGAGGGGCTCAATTTTTTGCTTTGAAATGCGGGCCTTGTTTATATATTTCTATCAGCGCCTTCGCTTGTTTTTAGTAAACTTTCTTGTTTATGACATATCCAAATTTACATTCATAGAAAGTTGTATTCACCTCAGAACAAGCGAAGCAATAACTTCTCCAATACAAAAATTTTTCTTTTCAATTTTCGTATTTTTGCTCAAAGGTAAAATAGAGTTGGATGAATTAGAATACAACAAGGGAGAAGCTATGATTTCTCATGTCCGAATTCCAAGATTGGGGATCATTTCTTAAAAGGCATAACTCTTTCAGCCAGAGTTATTGCTAATGACCCACATTTATAATTGTTTCGCACAATGTATAATTTTAATTAAACCAAAGCTCGTTTCATTAAAGTTTCATTAAAAATAATATTGACTTGTCTCTCACTTATGGCTTATCCTAAAAAATCTCCATTGATTACAAATAAGGACGAGAAGTCCAAACAATCTATTTCGAAGCAGCAGCGCGAAGACCTGAAACGATTGTTGGCCGAGAAGTACCAAAAAATCTACAAGGTTCAAGATCAAGATGCTTTGCATAAAAAGATTGAGAAAGCATTAGGTTCAGGTGATAAAATCACCAGCCAACAGCTTGACAATCTCAATAGCCACTTAAAACACACATTGGAGCCACAACGCTGTGAATCTCCACAGCTAAAGAAAGCAGGAAAATCAGTGGATGACGACGTGCTATCTGTACACACAGACACCTCAAAAATGTCTGGAGCTTCACAACTCAACGAAGTCGACTATAAAAACGTAAGCAAGAGTCAGCCGCTCTTTTTAGACTCAATGAGAACCAAGCCACAACCTTCTTCCCAATATAAATTTGAAGAGCAAGAATGGGCAGATATTTACAAGCACAACCAAGAGTACTACAAAGAAGAGGATCGCTTAGAGAAGCTGAGGCAATCAGAAAACAGAAAGCGCTTTAAAGATGAGCTGGATTTCCAGGTGCGCCAAAAGAGGCTACTCAAAGACAGAGATAGTGTTGATAAAAAAGTTGATCATGAGCAAATCATGATGAGGATTCAGCGCGAAGATGCAAAGGAGCAAAAAAAACTTCTTGAAATGAAAGAGAGAATCATGTATGAGAAACAAATGCGTGACCTCCAGATGAAGCAGCGCAGAATTCAACAAAAGCAGGAGTTAAGAGAAAGCAAGGCTCTTGACCAAGCTCTCTTGCAACAAATTAGAGACCAAATCGCGAAAGACGAAGAAAATGAAAAGAGAAAAAAACAGCAAGAGCTCGAGATGATGAGGAAAGTTATCAATGACATTGAGAATAACAAGAAGCGACAAGAGGAAAACCGAAAAAGAGAAAGAGAGGAAGATATCAGGATTCAACAGAAATACAATGAGAGTGTGTTGGCACAAGAGCAACGTAGACAGGAAGAGTTCAAGGCCAAAGAAGAGAGAATTCGCCAGATCATGGAAGCAGGAAAACAAGCTCTTGTTCACCTTTACGACGAGAAGCTAAAGAAGCAAGAGGATAAGCTCAAGCAGTGGGAAGAGAAGAATGATAGGCGTATCCGAGAAGCTGAGCGTGCTGAGAAGGAATATCTCCAGCAAAGAAAACTTGAAATCAAAGCTTACCTCGAGCACCAAATGGAAGAGAAGAGACTCAAAGCCCAAGAGGAAAAGGATAAATACTACAAGCAAGCTGCCTATTGGCAGAATGAAGATCAGAAATTCAAAGAATTTCAAAAATCAAGGGAAGAACTCTTACGAGAAAGACAAAAGCAATATGCTCAAGAACTTAAGAAGCAAGTTGACGAAAAAATGGAGGAAAAGCGAGTTGGCAACTTGCTCCTCTCTTTAAGGGAAAGCGTTTGGAAAAAGAAACTATAACTACCTAACTCTCTTTGAATCTTCATGAATTTCGGGTATTTATTAGTAAGACTCAAAGCAATGATGAGTTTTAACAGTTTTATCTTGACCCTATTCAATATGATAGCAAGGCCATTAGCAATAAGTTTGTAACGCTCGATAAATTCCTTTGAGTTCTTGGTCTTTGAGCCATTAAGTTTCTTTTCTCAATAAAAGCTATCTAATAAAATTACATTTGACAGCATTAGATATAAAAAAAGATTTCTCAATTCAAAAAATTCAAAAAATTAATAGATAATAAATCTAAAAAGAAACAATGCTTCCACAGACAAACGCACCAATTCTTGTTCTCAACACTCATGCTCAGAGAGAGTCAGGTCGCAAGGCCCAACTCGCTAACATCAGCGCTGCTCAGGTATGTCATTTGGTCGAGCGTCTTACGGAGATTCATTATTATAGGCTGTTGCCAACCTCGTAGCAACCACTCTTGGCCCAAGATCCATGCTTAAGATGCTTATGGACCCAATGGGAGGTATCGTCATGACCAATGACGGAAATGCCATCTTGAGAGAGGTCGACGTCAGTCACCCAGCTGCGAAGAGTCTTATCGAACTCTCTAGAGCCCAAGATGAAGAAGTCGGAGACGGCACAACTTCAGTGATTGTCCTCACTGGTGAAACAATGGGTGCTGCAAGACCATTCTTCGAGAAAGAAATCCACCCCACTGTTGTTGTTGGCGCCTACTACAAGGGCTTGGATGAAATTCTCAAAATGCTTTCTGAATTGGCGGTTCCCATCGATACCAAGAATGATGAAGAAATGAAAAGAGCTCTCACAAGTTGCGTTGGAACTAAGTTCGCTGCCAGATGGGGTGACCTCGTTGTCAACCTTGCCCTTAAGGCAGTCAGAACTGTAACTACCGGTCTTACCGGAAAAACCTCCATTGACATCAAAAGATACGCCAAAGTTGAAAAGGTAGAACTTTGACTCCTTTGCTATGATCTCTAATAACACAAATCTAGCTTCCTGGTGGTATGCTCGAAGAATGCGAAGTTCTTAATGGTGTGATGTTGAACAAAGACATCATCCATCCAAAGATGAGAAGAACCATTAAAAACCCAAGAGTCATCCTTTTGGATTGCAATCTCGAATACAAAAAGGGTGAGAGTCAAACTCAAATGGAATTCACCAAGGAAACTGACATGTAAATTAAAATTAGAGATTTTTCTTCGAACTAACATTTTGCTCTCAATAAGGACTGATGCCTTACAACAAGAAATGGATGAGATCGCTGCCATGTGCAACCATATCCTGAAACTTAAGCCAGACGTCGTCGTCACTGAAAAGGGCGTCTCAGGTATTTAATAAGCCACAATAGTGAGAAAGTGTGCGAATCAAATATTTTGTTAGATCTCGCCCAACACTTCCTCCTGAAAGGCGACATTTCCATTTTGAGAAGAGTCAGAAAGACTGACAATTTGAGAATCGGAAGAGTCACTGGCGCAACAATTGTAAACAGACCAGAAGAACTCGAAGAAAGAGATGTCGGTACCATGTGCGGCTTATTCGAAGTCAGAAAGATTGGAGACGACTACTTCACATATTTCATCGATTGCAAGGAACCAAAGGCTTGCTCTATCGTTCTTAGAGGTGCCTCCAAGGATGTAAATCCATCATTGAATACCAGAAGCTTAATGAACACTCTTCATTATCAATTAGGTCCTTAATGAAATGGAGAGAAACCTTCACGATGCTATGCATGTTGCCAGAAATATTACTCTTGACCCTAAACTTATTCCTGGAGGTGGTGCATGCGAGATGGAGCTCTCACACAGATTGAACGAAAAGGCAAAGAGCGTTGAAGGACTTATGCAACTCCCACTCCAAGCTCTTGCTTACGCTCTTGAGTGCATTCCAAGAACCCTTGCTCAAAACTGCGGTGCTGACGTTGTCAGAGTTCTTACTGAATTGAGAGCTAAGCACACCAAGGAAGATGGCAAATTCTTCGGAATTGACGGCAACACCGGAAAGATTGCTGATATGAGAGAAGTTAACGTGTGGGAACCTTTGGTTGTCAAGGCCCAAGTCTACAAGACTGCTATTGAAGCTTCCTGCATGTTGCTCAGAATCGATGATGTCGTTTCAGGACAGAAACAAAAGAAGAAGGTCGAGAAGGATGACCCACCACTTGATGAGATGGACAGAGACGAGGCTGAGAAAGATGAAACCGTATATAACTCGCTTTTCTCTTACCTGATTCGCTTACTCTTTTTCCAATAAATAGTTTGGAGACAACAGAGACGGCTAAAAGGTGTCAAGAGCTCGGCAAATTTAGATCACAGATAATTGTGATCCAAAAGGAGTATTTTGAGAAATTGAGAAATCATTTGCAAAATAACCAATCTATCCATAATATTTCTGCTTACAATCTGAATTTGGTGTCTGTGATTAGTTAATCTAAAAATCTCCCCAGAATTACAATCGAATTAGGGACCTAGCAATGATCACTCTAGACTAATAACATTCTACAGAACAAATAAGAAAAAACTCATAGCCAGTTCGTGGTCTAATTTTTGAAATGCAATCGACCACTATTGATCATTTCATATTAACAGTATCTTCCTTATTAAATACAGAAATATTAAGCTGTTAAGAAATCCAACAATTAATATTTTTGGCGCGACCTATCAATAAATTTCATCAGAGTTTTTCATAATTGCAGAAAATGGATATCAAGTCTCAGAGTTCCAAGCGGGTGTTCTTTTGTCCTCGTTGAAAATTCCATTTGTTCCTTTGCTTAAAAGAATTGCAATAGGAACTCAGCAGTACCTGGACAGCGACCTCAATTTCTTTCAACTGCCTTCAATGAAAGATTCCAGCTTGACACGAAACTATTTATATAACGAAAAGGAAGATATTATATATGAGATAACCAAGATAAAGTCATTTGGAAGCTATTTATCTGGAGATTATTTGATTGCAGGTACTTCGACAAACTTATCTATCAAAAATACATGACTGTTATAGATGGAAGCATGTATCTCGTTCATAAAGTGAACATTCTCTTCCTGGCTCTTCCATACTTGTCGAAGAAAAGAGGGAAAGTATGAAGTTTAGTTTCCTTTCCAACTATTAACTATAATTTACAGGTTGATAGCGAATCCAAAGGAAAGATGTGCGAAATAAATGAAGTATTCTCTTTAGAAGAATGCAAGACTGAAAATGAACGCAACGGTGTAAGCATTCTAAGACAGAGTCCAAAATTGAGAGAATGCCTGACACAAATTTGTGATATCACTGAAAAAAGTAAAATACTCTCTTTTTCATCAGCTCATCCAATGAGAATTTAGCAATAGATGACAACACATTTTTCATGATTCGATTAAATGATGAGAAATTGCACTCATGGCTCGATCAAAGAGTAAATCATTTTGTGTTCCAAACGCTCATGAATTCTATAACAGCTTGAAAAAGTAAAAGAAACTGTTAAAAACCGTATCTCAGACAGAATTGATCCAAATGATGATAATGGTAGTTCTCATTCATGTTGGTACATCTTCTCTTATGTGTTACTTTCAGGATTGAACCTATTAGCTTTTGAATTCTTCTACGAATACATGGCGGACTTGCTGCTTGAAAATTACATGCTCAAGTATAACTTAACCGTAAAGGCGATCTTGCAAAGAAAGACAGAGAAACGACCACACAGCGAAATAGGCAAGACAGAATCGCCCGAAAAAGAGAGCGCTCAAAAAGATGGGACTACACCAACAAAACCAAAACCTGCAAAAGCGAAAAAGGTCAAGACAAATGACAAAGTCGCAAAAGTGGAAGTAACAACAACAACTCGGATGAGTACGAGGAGTCTCACAGCTATGCTCACCAAATCTAGTACAAAATAGATCGCAGTGCTATTTTTAAAGTTTACGATGGTTTGTTTGTGTACACAGATACATCTTAATCATAAATTTTATCTCGCGTTGCTATCATAAAATTCATCGCACAGCAATCTAACCTCTGATACTTAAGAAGGAATTTATATCTATCGAATGAATTCACTGACACTCTTGTCGTGGTCAGGCTAGGAGAACGTATTCTGATAAATTCGTTTCAACGTCATAGGATTTCAAGCATCTCAACTTAAATAAGCTTCGGTGTGTCTCATTGTACCAAAAAAAAAAACAATAAAATTGTTACTAATCTGTATTCTCATTCTAATTTATCATCAAACTGGAACAATAGAGAGGCAAGCTGACTGAAATTATTGATCGATCTTATTTTAGCTGTTCGAATAAATCAAAAGGCCTTTATTAGAAATTAAAATGATTAATATTTCACTTAATTATGAGCACTTTATCAATAAAATAAATCAATAAATTGCGTTGCTCACTGGTATTTCCTCATATCATCTTCCGCATGGGAAACTGCAATACCGTATGCTGCAAACAAGGGAATGAAGATCCTCAGGTAATTCCTACTGAGGGATTACAAACGACAACCAAACGAGAAGATTATACACGCAACGAGCTGACCGCAGATGAACTTACGATTCGATTTCAGACAGACAATAATGAAAAAGGGAAGAGACTCTCAAACACTGTTCAGTCAAACCTACTTGATGATCGTCAGTCTCAGAACGATAGCCTACAACAAGGAGTGCGAGGTACCCAAGACCACTCAACTAAATTTTCTCAAGGCGGAATTACAACCAGAACTCAGAATAAGCTCGTCAATTCAACTATTGGAGTGTTTGAACGAGTCGACCTTCCACTTATAACTCTCGAGAGCGGAGTTACTTATTCCGGACAATGGAAGAACGGCCTGAGAGACGGTTATGGAGTGCAAACATGGGCCGACGGATCAAAATATGAAGGAGAGTGGGCTGAAGACAAAGCGAATGGTAAAGGAAAACTCTATCATGCTGATGGAGATATGTACGAGGGAACTTGGCTTGACGATAAAGCTCACGGTTTTGGTACATACTACCACAGCAACGGCGCTAAATATGTTGGAGAATGGAAAGACGATAAGCAGCATGGGAACGGATCTGAAACATGGCCTGATGGTGCCAAGTATGATGGCGAATACAATCAAGGCCGTAAATGTGGGAAAGGCATTTTGTATTTCTCTGATGGGTCATGGTATCGAGGAGATTTCGTAAATAATGATATTGATGGGCATGGTGAGTACGTGTGGCCTGATGGTCGGAGATATGAAGGTCAATGGTCGAAAAATAAAATGAATGGCAAAGGAAAGATAACCTGGCCTGATGGCAGGACATATGAAGGTGACTACAAAGACGATCGAAAACATGGAGATGGAACTTTTGTTTGGGCTGATGGCAGAAGATATATCGGACAGTGGAAACATGGAAGACAGCATGGAAGAGGAGTCTATATATCTCCTAATGGCAACAAAAGAGTCGGGGAGTGGGCAGAAGGAAAGAGAGTAAAATGGATGGATGAAGATGGAAATTCGCAAGGTGAATCGAGGAATGAAATTTTTGAGTAGGAGTTTATAGTAATCATTATATTTTTCCTGTTGGATATGCCGAGGTTCATTGTTTAACTATTAGGAGTATTTAAGGTTTTTTTCGATGCAGACTTCATTCTTCCACCTGCCCCTCTTTATTCATACTGAATTGTTAATAAGCAGGAGGTGCCCAAGCAAGGCTAGACTAATAACCTCTTCACTTTTTTTGGGGGTCTTTTCACTGAAATGTTTGTGAATAGCTGGAAAGATTTTGTTAAAGGCGGCTTATGTCAAACAAACAAAGGGTAGAAGATATCTCAATTAAGTTTTCAAATTACAGAAAGAATCTTCATCCAAAAAAAATAATGATCTCATTTAAAACATGTGAGATAGCAAGAATTTGATCTGCTAGTTTTTATTAAGGGGAAAAAAGAAATTAATGTTTGAAATCTGATCGTGCTGGGAGCCAAGGATCCTTTCTCATTTTATCAAAATACTCTTCACGATTCTTTGTGAATTTTTCCTTGAGTTTCCTGAAGGTTTCTTGATCTCTTGGGCTACTTGGCATCGACACTTGTCTTGAAGTGGAGTGAGAAAGCTCAACAGGTGATCTTGCTTTAGCTTCAAGGTTCGATGGAGTGAAAAAGTTATTTGTTTTTGAAGTTGTTGCTGGGCTTCTGAGCTCAGTCTGTTTAGGTATATTCGTTCCTTCTATCAGCTCTATGCCGCATAGATCACAGTGCGCACAATGATGATCGGGAGATTGATATCCAGAAGGTTCGTTTGGATCGATATAAGTAGATACAAAGCTCCTATAATCATTGGAAAATGGAACTGTGCTTTGTACGGAGTTGGTGCGAAACATGAACGGTGGATAATTGATGTCAGGAGCCGTTGCTTGAATGCAAATTAAATTTAGATCGAAAAGATTTGAATTACCTTTGCGACTCTGAACATTGGATAAAAATTGAGGAGAATATTCAGAAAATTCCCTTGTTGATACTTCTTTTGTTGTTAATTCGCTCTGTGGGTTGGATTGTCTTGACCCTTTTCTCTGATCGTAGCTTGACACACTACTGTTTTTCAGAGACGAATATGGCTGTGATCTCTGATTTTTCGAAGATGCAGTTTCTGTTGTCAGTCGCGTTGTAGTAGAGCTCTGCCTACGATACAAAATTTAAACGTTAATAAAGTATATAATTTTGTTAGTTCTCACTTTTTAGAATGGAGACTGCTATATGTTTTAGAAGGACTTTTTAAGCTTGTTGAATTTTTCAGGATATCATACTGTTGCTTGTTTTGTTTTGCCGAGCTTTGAGAATTTGTTTTGACTTTATTTGGCTGGCTAATTGAACTTTCTGATATGGTTCCGTACGTTTTTGGCCCTACTCCTCTTGGAGAAGTTTTTGTACCAAATATGCTTCTTTCTGTCGGAATTGTTGTAATGTCAAGTTCAGTTCTCGTTGAAAACTTCCTGGCTGAATCCTTCAATAAATCGATTGAATAATTGATTCCTGCTTGGAAGCCAGTAGCGAATTGCAGAGGCTGATTAGCAGCTTGGTTAGCTTGGATTTTGTCTAAATCCAGTTTTAGGGAAGCTTTTGGACTTTTTATCGGGCTCTGCAGACTTGCCGAGACTTGAGCCGGATCTCTCACAAGAGATTGACCTCCGTACATTTGCTTTAATCTCTCGAAATCATCAGTCTTGTTCGAGCGGTGTTTATTCGAAGCAGTTCTGTCAACTATTAAATAGAAACAGTGAATTCAAAAAATTTGTATACGAAGTATTTATTTACCTTCTTCGGCGAGCATCTTCTCTTCCTCTTCTTGTCTTTGGGTAAGAAAATTTTTTTCAGCAGTGGATTCCAATTGCATAGCAAGCGTTGATTTTTTGACCGACGGTTTTGATTCCATCGCTTTTTGTTGTTGTGGCTTCTGGTGCAACTTAGACAAGTCATCAGAGGCATATTCTGATGTTGTCATCTTTTGGCTGCTCTGTCCAGAGATTGAGTCTTGAACCCGCCAAGGTTTGACAACTGAATTTGCTGACTCTACTTCTTCGATCTGGGGCATTTCTGAAGCCATTTTCTTGGCTGATCCCGGTTTATATCTCTGGATTGTTTCATCGAGGTCTTTTAGTTTCAGAATAGAAGGATGTCCACTGTCATATCTGTTATCAGGGCTTCTATTTCGAGACTGATTTGATTCCAAAAACCTTGAATAATTCAAGGAAGGAGACTTTTTGCTTATTTCAAGTATTTTTTTGGCATCTGCCACACTCTTCGGCCTATTCATAGAAGTCTCCGATTCGTGGATTCCAGGTCCAAAGCTTTCAAATCTAATACCACTTACATCCGGTGTAACCTCGTAACGTGAGCTTGACCAACCATATCTTGTAGAAGAAGGCTGGATTTTCTCTTGAAGGTCGTCTTCCCTTTCTGACGGCAAATTTCCGATTTCAATGCGTTTACTGAGGAAATCTGGTCTTCTACTACGACTTGTGGGAACATCTTCGGTCAGAAAAGCGTCCATATTTTGACTAATATTATATAGCATTTAACTTGATTTCAAGGGAATAATTTATACTTGCGTTGATATCGATTTGAAGAAGGCTCATTATCTGAGGATGTCATTTTATAACTTTGGAGATGTGTCGACAGTTTCAAATTGCTCACTTTGGTTGGCAACGAGGTGTTTATTTTTAAATTTGACTCCAATTTTGATGGTATCCCAGATATATCATATTCATTCAATCTATCTGAAATTGGAGGGGAGCCAGTGTTAGATTTCGTTTGTTTGGATGGTTCGTCGTGAAGATAATCTTCTCTTTGCCTTTGATAAACTTCGAAAGTATCATTTGAAAAAGTTGGCAGGGCTTTTTCAGTAGCTTTATTTATCTGTTCTCTCTCTGCACTAGCTTTTTGATCAATCGGTTTCAAGCTATCATTTCTGTGGGACAAGAGATATTGATGGCCCTCTTTAATAGAAAAATTGGCTCTTGTGTTGGTGTCTTCCTCTCTTATCTTTTCATTTGCATTGTTTGTAGGTTTAAACAGGTGATCATTCTCGATTTTCCGCGAATCTACAGCGATATAACGATAAACTGAGCCCCCAAAGAATTATATTACCATGTGAAGAATAATCATCCTGTCCAAAAGTTTCATGAGAATTTTCTGAGTGTTTTTGAGCTTTGGTATAAGGACCAGTTCGATTTGCCTATTGATCAATGAGAAAAATTCTAATTATTTACAAATTATTACATTAGTAGGGATAGATAATGAGGGGTTTGTCAATTCATCTTGAATCCTATAGCCAGTTTCCCTATTTTTGTGGATCAAATCTTGCATGATGCCGAATCGTTGCCGTTGGAGCAAATAATGAGTTTTCAGTTGACTAGTAATAATAAATTATCTGTTGAGCAACAAATCTTTACTTAAAAGCCCAGGCCGAATCTCGAGAGCACAGCTTCATAATCAGCGTAATAAGACTTAAACTCTTCTTTTGGTTGATATTGGCATTTCTAATTTCATTAGAAATCCCATTCTTCGGTTTCATGGTTGTATACGATTCAGTTGAATGATGACTCTTTTCAGGCTGACTTGATTCAACTGTTCGGTGTTGTTTGTCCTGGGTTTCTTCAGGAAAAACTTCACTTTTCAGAAAGTTTTCATCTGAAGCAGGAAGGGGCCTTTGCTTAGTTTCTTGCAAAACGGATCTGGTCCTCTCCAATTCTTCTGATCTCTGAGGCTGAGTGGACAGTAATTCTTGTTGAGATTGAATGATTTTGGTGCTGCTATCTTTAAGAAGTCTGTCGAATTCTTCATTTCTACGAGTAGTTGGAATATCGGTTAAATCATTCTGTCGAGCAGTTGGCAAAGTTCTCTGCTGTGACTCATTGTCTAAGTTTCCGTAAGTTTTCTCATACTTCTCGCCTGATTCTTCTAATCTTCCTTCTGCTTTGAGGGACGCAGGATTTTTCAAAGAATCATTTTCTACTTGAACAATGTGCTCTCCAACTGAAGCTCGCCTTTCAAGAACTCCTTTTTCAACTCCTCTCAGGTCTTCAATTTGACTTCCCTGCCGACTTATATGAATGCTATTGACTTTGCTGTCTGTGGAGGTTTTTGAAGGATTGTGGCTCTGAAAATCTGCGTTTCTATTCATAGATTCTCTTCCACTCTGCTCTTTGCCATTTGTTATGCGTTCCTTCTCCTCCTGAGCTTTAAGAGAAAAAACCATGTTTTCATTTCCTTCGAGATATTCGAGTGGTCCTTTTTCATTAGAGTAGTTTTCTGCTTGATGCTTTTTCTGATGATCTTCGGTTGAAACTTTTTCGCTGGCTTGATCATTTTGTCCATGACCTACTCCAGAATGTACCTCACCCTGATCAATATTTCTTTCTCGAGACCTCCCATCTAAGGATTCTATCTTATTCGGTACAATTCTGCCTTGAATCGTCGTGAAATCATTATTTCGAGAGTTCAATTCAGAACTCATATTTCCATAAATTTCATTAATTGGTCCCATTTTCTCTTCAATTTGGTCTGCTGAAACATTTTTTGGAACATTCCTGTTGTTTTCTTCTTTGCTGGTTGTTTCATCCTTTACCATTGTGAACGGTCGCCCACTTTCCAGCTGAGAAAGATGATCAAAGTTTTGAAGGCTGCTCCTAACAGGTTCGTGATGCAATCCCTCTGGGCTGTGAATTTTTTGTATTGGATTCCTTTCATTAGCAGCTGCTCCCTGGAAATATTCATGCTCAGGTTTCCCTTGCTCATTAATTTGAGCATACTGAGATAGTTGACCTAATTCATCGTGATATTTGATTCGAGCCTCACATTCTTCTCCTAGTTGACCTTTCTCATTTCGTGTTTCTGAGATTTGCGTTCTTTGCTTTAAATCATCAGCTTCAGAAAATCTCTTGACCGCATTGGATAGTTGAAGATCACCTGTTATTCCTTCCTCTGTATTTGTATATTGGAGAGAACTTCTTGAATATTCCTCTCTCTTTGGAGAAATTTTTATTTCTATAACTTCTCCTTCATGCATCAAGTTTGGATTTTCGTCGACCTTTAGATGGCTTAAACCTGGTTGATAGTTTTCGTTTTCTAGATATTCAACATCTTCTTTCGCTCTAACCTCATCCTCTTGCGCTCCAACCTCCATTTGTAATGAGTTTCTCCAATTTCCTTTGAGCGCATAGAACGTATTAAAGAGATTCCGATTCTTGTTCACTTTAAATACTCTCTCGAGAATCAGAATAAAACCCCTCATCATTGCACTCTGTTGTCTACTATTACTCTCGAGCGTGTCACTTTGATTTCTATTCATAAGAGAAGAACTTGTGGGTCCTTGCTGAATTATGGAAGAGATTCCTGCCAACTGAAGCTTTAGAAAAGCTTTTTCTACCATCGTCTTTTGTTTTAGGGCAAGTATTGCGACTAAATTTCGTACAGAATTCAATGCGATCTGCTGCTTTTTTGTTTTATCCCTCCACTGCATTAAACATCTGTGCAATTTTCCCTCAGTTTGTCCTTTCCATATGTTAATCACTCTCACCATTTTTTGTTGATTGGTAGGATCGTGCGTTTTCCAAAATCTTAGGCGCTCAAAGGAGTAGCATAGTTCTCGTTTGAGCGCTCCTTTGAAGATTCGGATGGTTTGATAGCAAGCATGCTCATATCGCAAATATTTCTCCATATGCTTCTCTTTAAAGGCTGATGCTTGGTTAAGAACTATTTTGTTCAGTTTACTCAACCGATCTCTTTTCACACTGTCTCGTTCTTGAATATCACTATCTTCTTCTAAGTAGGAAAAAGGAATAGATAGTTGTTAAAGCAATGATCCTCAAAAGAGAAAAAAAATTACCTTCAGGCTGAGAGCCAGGAGACAATGAACGCACGTTTGGTGAGCCGCTAGGCTGTCCCCAGAATTTCATAATGCGATTCACATTTGGTGAGCTATGAATTGAGTCTGTTTGAGATTTCCCTGGATAGCCAGGACGAAAGTTGCTCATTCGACCTTGATGTTCAGGGCTCTGAGTTTCATTTCGTTTCTTAAGATCTTCCATAGATTTCATATTCCTGTTTTTTCTTGCTGAAAAAAACCGAGAAATTCTTGTTTTATGGCTATCACGTGATGGCACTCTTTCATTGGCACTATCTCTTTGCTCACGAGGAAAGACCAACCTTGCTTTGAGATGATAGAACGCACTTTCTTTATGTTTGAATATAAAATCACTAAGTTTCTTAATTCCATTCGCAAATCTTTCTCTCGCCGTTGAGTCCATCGTATATCGTTGAGCAAGTCTCTCTACTCTGGCGGATACCTGTATTTGAAGCTAAGGAGATAGTTTGTTAAATTGCTATTTACCCTCTTTGGGGGAGTGTGAAGAGATGGCTCCATGCTATTTGGTGACTGTTGGTGCATTTTTATTTATTTACGCATAATAAACGCTTTTGAGTTTTAATTGACTTCGAATTTTGGCAACGAATCAGAATTAGTTTATTCGTGTAACCTTGATCTAGAGCTCGTCGACAGAGAAGATAAGTAGACTCTATTTGATAGTATTCACTCATAGTTATCTGATAAGCAATAATGATGTCGATTACAGTTTATTCAATATCAAATGATTAAAAATTAGCAAGATTTGAGTTACTATGAATCAAAAACATGCGAACAATTTTGAAGAACTTCTACAGAAACAGTTTGCTTTTCAGATATTACATTTCCACAGATGTTTAATCTAGGATTTGTTGAAAAACATAAAACTATTATCGGATTCAGGTTTGAATGATCGTTTTACTTTCTTTTTCGTTTGATATTTTTCAATATCTTGGTTAATGTAATTAGAGTAAGAGCAGCTATTTCTTGAGTATATAACCACTGGTTTTGAAGTCAGATAATAAATAACGTCACATGTGGCTGACTTTTCTAATTTTCAGTCATAATGGAGAAATTTACAACAATTGCTCTCTGTACCGAACTTGGAAAGACTTTTTTCTCATGATGTAGCTCAATTCAGCTTCTCTTGTAATGACTGCTTAGTCGTAAAATTTATGGTTTGAATAAAATTCTTTTCTGATATATTAAAGTAGCTTTGTTGGGCCAAACTGACAGAATAAAAATCGCCGAAAGAAGTCATGTCAAAACCCCTCCTTCATGCCAACTTGAGAAAGGAGACCACATAATTAAAAAAGACTTTTTAGAGCAAAGTAGAAATGGTAACACAATTTGCTGTCTTAAGTCGAATTGCCCATTGGAAAATCACAAAATAAAATGCTTCTTTCCATTTGATTCGCTTGAAATCGCATTCAATTAGTTTGCCTTTAGGTATCACTCCATTTATTAGAGAAAAATGCCATCTATTACATTATAAAAAGCTTCCACAATCTTGCTAGAACAAAGAGAAAGTATCGAAGGAAGAACACTATGGCCTGTTGAAGCTGAAGAAGAATATTCAACCCATTGCCGGTCATGATTTATCATCATCACTGAAAAAGATAATTATTAGATTCAACAATGAACGAATTAACAGCTGTTATCCTTGATGGGTATTTCTCATCCTGACTCATAATTCAATTTGATTTTCGTTGGTCTCGCTGACTACCGATACATTTTTTTTTTAATTTACGGCTAATTCTTCGATTGCTAATTGACATATATACTTGAGCCTCTTGAAGTCGATTAATTTTAACCAACTTGAGAACAGGGTTACATGCAATATGAATAGCAAAACTAAATTTTCGCTTATTGAACCTACTATCCAAGATCTTAAAGTGACCCTCACTCGGAGAGAGTCCAAGGTCAAGCAAGACTTGGAAGACGCAACGCAAATAAAACTTCTATTGCTTGGCTCAAATGGAGTGGGCAAAAGTTCAATTATCTCAAGATTTCTATTCGATTTTTTTCCAGAAGTCAGCAGCCTTGGACTCGAAGAGCACTTCACTAAACTTATCCAATACAAAAAATGCTGCATTAACCTAAATTTGGTAGATACAGGTGACTTGGTAAGCAATAATATTCTCTCATTTGACCATAATGAATTTAATTAACACCGAAACAGGATGACTACTCAGCTTTATACCCTCAAAAATACAGCTATGGCGTGAGCGGATATATTTTTGTGTATTCTGTGGACAATGTCGAATCCTTTGAATTTGTAAATCTTCAATATTTACAGACATTAAATCTAATAATGCCAAAGATACAACGATTGTACACTAAACTCCACGGAATTAATGGCAGAAACTTCCCTTCAGTGTTAGTTGCCAACAAGAGCGATATTGGTGCGACAAGAAAAGTTAAAGTTGAAGATGGCAAAACTCTCGCTAAACTATGGGGCATTCCATATCTGGAGGTCTCAGCGAAACGTCACACTACAGATATTGTTTGTAAACTTCGCATAATCAAAATGTTTCTTTGCTCATTTTATCCCCCTAACAGCGCATATCTTCGAGTCTATCTTAAAAGAAGTATTTAAAGAAGAGATGCCAAATCGAGCATCGAGATTTGGTAATAGCAGCATTGTTTTCAATTCGTTGATTTCTGCTTTCAACTTAAATAAAGTGAGGGGACTCAACGACGAACAAGTTCATAAACAGATCGGGATATTCAAATTTGGGAATCTTATAAGCTTGGTAACACGTGACCCATTGAATAGTGTGTCATACAGATTTGATAGATTGTTGGAGTCTTCTACATTCTCTTTGGAAGCTTGGGAATCATCTTCTGGGATTTTGTAACGCATTTTTGACATGAAAAATTTGTTCTAACTTTTTTTTTTTCTCTCTCTCTTTCATGATAGAATAAATCAGGAATCTTGCTTATGATTCTGATTATAGTGGGATTGATGCTAATAATCTTCGCAGCGTTGGGATTTCTGAGCATTAGATCTGAGGAACCTGAGCAAATTCGCATCGTAAAAAACCATTAGTCTGTGGTGTTTTTTTAATAATAAACCTTGCGTAGTACATGGTGCTTGGAATAATCAGTATTGCGGTACAGATCGGAGCTTTTATCTATAAACTCGTGGGATGCCAGGTAACTGATTTCTCTCGATTGAAAATCGATTAAATATTTTCAACAAGACCTTTGGACACCAAGATCCGACGTCAGGAGATCCTTCGAGCAATACGAACGGATTTATCGGCTCAGATTTTATAATTTTGATTTTTTTTGGCAGCACAGCATTAATACAAGTTCGAAATATTTTTCGTTTTCTCTTAATAACACATCAAAATAGGTTTATCTCCTATTTGTAGCAATGCATTCAAAAGAAATTCTGAAGAGACTCCGTGAAATAAAGCTCAAGAAATACGCTTCCTTGGGCAAACTCTAAGAGAAATTTGTCAGTATAAATTCAATTATTTTCATAATTTGACTCTCTCCATACGCTGTTTTGAGAACGATTATTCATTCAATGTTTCGAATTTAATTCAACTGAAATTTCTTACATACTCAGAATGATCGTTTTTCATTTTATTATCGAAAGTCGAGATGTTTAGAAACTTTTTTCATCTGTAATCTTACTTGCTCAGTGCTTGTATCAAAGAGTTAACGAGAAAAGTTGCGTGACTGAGAAATTATTATTAGTATTAGTAGAAGAAGAAGAGAATGTTGACATCCAGATATTTGCATTAATCACTCTTTTGTAATTGTTGATGATTTTTCCTTTGACTTTCTCACAAAAAGAAATATGTGAATAACAATGTTTCATTGAATCTATTAAGATTTTGGTTGATGCAGTTATATAGCGGACAACACCATATATCTCATTTCTAGCATCTCTTAAGTAGAATTCGAAAACTTATCATGAGTGTTATGAAGATGAGCACCCTATACATATAATATATGATCGACTTACTAATCATCCTATACTTTGAAGGCCCTGCTTGCCTGTGGTCCATCTTGGTTGGCATATGATCCACCAAATCCAGCATCATTTTCGTCAGATCCATCCCCATACACAAAGACTTTTAGCGCCTTGATTCCCTTGAAATAAGTCCAGTTTGATCCCCAAATGATGAAAGTTTCTGGGAAGAAGATCACAACAAACCAGAAGCTCCACCATAGCCCAACTCCGCCTGAGACTTCCAAAACTGGGTTCGCCCAGAAAACAAATATCATGATAAAGAATGCAACCAAGCCGCAGGTGAAAAGGAAAGCGCAAATCAACCTGAAGAAGAGATAGCCAAAAGCGAGATTAAACTTAGTTAATCCCTTTTTCAGGTCAAGCAGGACGCAGCATTGGAAAAATACAAGTATAAAGTTAATGATATGAGGAGCCCAGGAATATTTGTAGAGAACCGTGCAGTTATAGATCCACCATCCTAGTGCGCAGGCAATGTCCCAAATAATGATGGCTGTAAGAAGCTGTGATGGCTTTAGAAATCCAAGGCAGCAAAAAGGGCAGCAAATTCGCAAGTTTTCTTCACCTTCCATTTGGTTTGAAAATTCCCAACGTACAATAAATTAATTTATCTGAATCTGTTAGCGTCTTTGAGAAGAGTAAACGACGAAAGAATTCAATTCAAAATGATTTGAAAATCTATGTGAGAAAAAAGAATGAAAATGCCACTGCCGCATCTCCTCAATTGCAGGAGGCATTAACACTTAATAAGAATCTACACTTTTCCTCTTTTTTTTAAATCCAATTATTCACAAAAAAAGGACAATGGAGTTAGTTGACTGTACTCGCATCAAAGATGTCTTAAATGCAGATACTTAAAAACAGTTTCGTGATAATATTACCAGAATTCATCCTGCGGAGCTTTGGTTCGGAAATGAAGAGAGTAAAGACCAAAAAAATTAGTATCTACCGAAGGGAATTTTCTAGATCAATAAACTTGATTGCGAAAAAAATCTCTCTCTCGAAAAAGGGTGTGGATGTTTCTCGACACGAATAACTATGATACCCAAATACCAGTTAACTACCAGTATTTATATTTATACATCTGTAACTTAGAGAGAAGAGATACTCAAAAAATATTTGTGAGAAAGTCTAAGATGGTGGAGCCTACCAAATTGTATTTATAGAAAGTATCAATAAAGGTAATTCATAAAGACTCTCATTTTTCAGTATGAATCCAGTCTTTAAACAATTGAAATCTGCTATTTAATATTGCGAATAAGTTTTTTTGGGTGATTTAAAGTACTGCTAATATTGTGAGCAAGACCGCTTTCATCATCATAAAATTCGCTCACTTTAGCTGGAGAGTCAAAGGGAGAAGGCTCTCTTAGGCGAGAGCCAGCTCCAAACTCATGCACACTAGCAGTTCCAGTCGATTTTAAATTCTTCACTATATTTACTTTTTGAGTTCCCTCGTTTTCCAAAAAACTGCCTATCAGCGACACTGTTTTTTTCTCATCAGAATGAAAGAATAGCTTTGAACGTTTCGAAACGTCACCGTTAGTGGGACTGCTGAGAAGGAGTGTTGGGTTCTCGCAGAGACTTCGATTCAAGCCACTCCTTGTCAATCGTGACAACTCCAAAGATGATAATAGCCCATCGCCGCCTTTACATTGCAAAAGCCTTCCCATTAAAAATTTAATCTCATTCTTGAGAGCGAGTTCGACTTCTTCTTTTCGTTCTTCAGACAGCGCCCATTCCATTTTAGTTTGTTTCAATTCTAGAATGAGACGATCGAGCTCTACTTGCAGCTTTTCTTTTTCAAGTTCAATCTTTTCGGTCGCCAGTTCAGAGCGTTTAACCTTATTCTCCATCTCTCGATATTTCTCATCAAAACTTTTCTTCATTTCATCCATCGTTACATTGAGATCGTTTATTATTGGTCTCGAGGATTCAAGGTTCCCATCAGACTTTGTTTCTTTGTTTTCAAGATCATGAGTTGCGTCGACCTTTTTTGGAGGCTCACATTGTGCGCTGTTATTTTCCTCTTTATTTGCCAGTTCTGGTTTAAGTGCTGATTTCAAGCCCTGTGACTGACCAATTACATTGCTGCAGCTTCGAAGGTGTGTAATCTTGGGTTTGATTCCATTTTTTGTAAGCCCGTAGTTTCCTCGATCAGTTTGAGGGTCCCCACCCTCTTTCGTCAAATTCTCTTTATTTGAGGTAGTTTTGCTCTTATTAGCAGCTTTAATTATGTCTTGGTAATCCGCGGACTTGTAGCA
>ENA-UOTZ01000146-UOTZ01000146.1-compost-metagenome-genome-assembly--contig:-NODE-146-length-56097-cov-20.251964_pt1 | contig 56097 bp, 36 predicted proteins | sample MGYA00238144_ERZ746983 | MGnify/ENA primary metagenome ERZ746983 (study PRJEB28759, sample SAMN06268863) | compost metagenome | isolation source: single cell | place: USA: California, Emeryville, Joint...
TACCTTTCTTCACTAAGTAAAAAGAAATTTTTCCTTTTGTAAATTTTCAATTAGAAACAATTCAAATACGAAAAATTAATCAATCAATTTTTTAATTTTATGAAGACTAAGAGGTAAAAGTACTCAAAAAGCAATCCAATTATCCTTTTTTCTATTTTTTCAACTCACGAACTCAAGAAATTATGACTCGTATTCGAAAGAACCGATAATTCAAAATTTTCCATGCTTTCCTTGTCATATCGTATTATCCTCACTAATCATTATTTGGAATTGACTCAGTGCATAATAACTAGCAGAAGTATAAAGAATTCAGTTAAATATCAATAGCAGAGAACTTACAAAAAGCTCTTCCTCACATTTCATTTGCTTCACAAGTCGAAATGTGATGTGATTTTTATTAAGACTTTTAATTAGCCTCCTAAATATCTTCTTTAGCTAAGAGCAGAGCATATACTATTCTTATCACAATGAGCACACACTCGACTTACGAGAGCAAATCGCTGACGCTCTCGAAATACTCCACGACAGAATCATATGGTAAATACTTTGAACATCTCCGAGTCTAATATCAGTACAGAAAATTTTTCTCGCAATGGCACTAAAGAGCTACAGACCACAAGAATATCCACAGAACCCACTATTTCGGTTCATTTCGAAAGTCCCAACTCTAAGTCTAGTCCGTTTCAAATCGTGAAAACACAATCAGTCCAACTATCTCTCAACGGGAAAATTACAAAGAGAAACCCAGTTTTAGATCACTACCAGAAAAACAGTATAGGCAACCCTTTGAAGTGGAGTGGCCCGGAGATCACTATCTCACCCAAATCACCTAACAAACCCTCTCACAATGAAAAAACCGGCCAGAATCGTTCAAATATACAAAGTTCTGATTTCATAGGACTTCAGCATGATCCCAACTTCGATGGCAATAAAAAGCAAAAGCCAAAGCTCATCACGTCAAAAAGTTCAATATTTGAGGAAAATTCTAATTGGGATACAGATGACACAACAATTATATCAAGAGATCGAACTCGCGCCTTTAATATTGTTACTGATGACAGACCTTTCGCACATTCAAAGGAACCACTCGAATTAGCTACCGAAGCAATGGCAAAATCTATTATCCAAAAAAAGCCGCCAGCAGAGTCGGTAACTTCCTCCATGTATAGCAGCTCGCGCACCTATTCTCAGAGGATAAAACCTCTAGGGAAAGAGAAAACCATTGTACGTCAATCGAAATTTGCCAATGGAACTCAAATCAAGTGTCAGAAACCAGTTACAGCCATAGCACGAGCTGATACCTCAAGCATTGCTTTCAATCCTAATATTGTACAAAAGTCCCTAACCCAGACAATCAACAGCAGTGTCCTGAAGGAACAACTCAGTGAAATGAATATGTTGAATCAATTAGGGTTCATTGAAAGCATTGCTAAAGAGTCTCTTCAAGAGAATATTTTTGATCGTGATAGCAAGGAGGAGATACTGTCAATGGAGCCTTTTATTATTTTAAAAAACTCAAATTACCTTGAATCAAATTCGAAAACGAACATCCGCGCTGTGGACATTCAAAAGATAATCGATTTGATTTGTAAGTACATGATGATCGAAGATAAGGAAGATGAAGCAATGCGGATAAACATCATGGAGATTTTTTTCCTCACGCACGATTTATGCATCTCGGCTGTTGATTTATTCAGAGAGATACTCAAAAGGTTCTTGGTTCCTGTACCTGCTATGTTGAGTCCGTCAGAGCGAAAGGAATATTATCAAAAAGTTTTAAAACCACTGCAATTTCAAATTTTAGATGTGCTGGCTTTTTGGATGAGAACGCGCTCAGATGATTTCATGCCCGACGGTGTATTAATGTCGCTGCTTGGAGCGTTCTATAAATACATGGCTAACGACCTCGACGAAGGCATCAAGGCTGCTCTGGAGTTAATGCTGCCTTCATTCGGGAACACGCTTACTCCGAAAAATAGCAATAAAGCGCGAACACCGAAAAATCTTACTAGTAAGCCAATTGAGCAAGTTAAGTCCCACGCCAAAACTGGCGTACCTAACCCTCTCATGCTACTGGATCAAGGGACAGCAGTATCTATCCACACGACTTACACCTCAGACGAAATGGCTCAACAGATGACGAGAATTGACTTGGAGTTCCTCTCCAGCGCGAGAGTTTGTCACTTGCCGCATAATGTGAAAAACCATATGGTGAGCGGTTCTAACGGATTCAAGCGAATGATAAACTATACGAATTACTTGACATTCTATTTTGTGCACATGATAATCGGGTTATCCGAGCGGAGCCGAGGGAAACTGATTTCCTGGCTGCTGGAGACTGCAGAAAAGCTGCTTTTTCTGAATAATTTTCAATCTTTTAGTATCATCATGGGCGCGTTAACCAATGTGGCTCTGAATAACTGTTGTCACAAGGAGATTGACAGGAAGACTGTGACCTGGCATCGGTTTTCCACGTACGAGAGGCTCTTTTTGGATGTAGGCAGATTCCGTAAAAAGGTTAGTGAGGCTTCCTGTCCGAAGATCCCAAGTATCATGGTGGTCAGCGAGGATATTACTAAGTTAATTTCAGTGTTTGAAAACTCCTTCCAGTTAGAAACTCGCAAGCTCATTGATCTGCAGGTTATGGAAGAGATTGCAGAATTGATAGACAGTCTACTGAACCCGAAAAACCATATTTATAATCCTATCGAGTGTATTAGTCGATTGCAGGAGATTTTGATTCAAGAGCCGATTAAGGCGATGAGAGTCATTGATCCTCAGTTAAATATTGCACAAATACAAACCAAATTAATGAGTATTCGTCAACAGCGAAGAACCTTGCTGGACTCATTGTTTTGACTCATCGGTTTCTGAGATTTTCTATCAGCTAATGTATTACTATTGTTATTACTTTATAAATTATGCGTTTATTCATGCGAAAAAGCCTTTTCATCAATTATCGATTGATAATGCTAATGAATTTTCATTATATTTGTACAATACCATTTTTGACTCCCGATCTGAATCCGAAAGTAGGTAGTTATTACTCGAATAAATTATTCTGCACTAGTTATGTAAACTTTAAAGGGAGATTGCTCTTTAGGAAAACCTTGAGCTAATTAGAGGACACGAGAGCCCCAATTTTAGTCTTTTTCAACTGCAAATTTTCATTAAAGACACTTACTTTTATTATTCAGGATTAAATATTTTTCTTTTAGTCTTAGATCTTAATCACTTTGCTAGCACGAAACAAAAATGAAAAGTATTTATTATTTTCGAAGGTGATAGGAAAACTGGCCAAAATATCTATGTCAAGAGAGAGACTCTATCGCCTTGAAGAAATTAATTAAAAATAGCTTGATAATACTAGTGCTACTGATGCTGATAGGTGAATGGTTGCAAGGAGACGGATGTGATTCTTTAAGAACTTGACTTATTTTCTATAATCAGTAATTCTTATCATACATCGAAATATTTTGATCGGAAATATTACTGCGTATTCATTCTTTCAGCATTTGAGAATCAAAAGGGGGAAAAAAATTTCTGACTCTTAAGTCTAAATCCATTTCTTACTGGCCATCAGCTCCTAAAATTATTCACTCTGAGTCCAAGAGAATGGATAATTATTTAAAATATATATATTAGATTTGTTGATCAGTATCTCTCACTCTGAAAATTTCAGGCAATAGATTTCATACTCCATTTGAAAATAAGTGGCAGTTACTACAAAAATTGATATTAACCCGTAGTTTTTTCTTTTAGAAGCCCAATCGCAGCTTAGTGTGAGAAAAGCTCTCATTTTCAGTCATATCGCATAATTTTTTGTCAAAATTTGATACTGTATTGAGTAATAAATTCTAAAAGATCTACTTAACATTACTTATTTTTCCAGTTAAAAGAATTAATCTTTAAATTATATATCGATATCCAGTCTAATCGCAATAAAAGTGTTCGAAATTCATGCGGAACTGCCTTGCTAACCTGAAAAATCCTGAACTATCAGTACCACCAACTGGGCTGATGTGAGGGAATATTTCAAAAATAATAAACATATTCAGCAAAACTCGCGAAAGCGAAGAAGAGAAAAGATCAGATTAGCAATGAAGAAAAATTATTTGACTCTTGTCCTCATAGTCAGTTTGATTTCGATCACTGAGGCCACTCGAAGATCTGGAAGAAGCTCTAAGAGGCTAGATGAACCTGAGTCTACTCTAACAATAGAGCAAGAACCTCAGAATGTTCAAATTACTCTCACACCTGTTGCTCCTGGCGGAGGCATTGTCCCTCGTCCTGACCCTTACCGTCCTTTTTGGCCTCCATATCATCCATATTATCCGCCCTATCATCCTGATTGCCACCATCCTGATCATCATGATAATTGCAAAACCACGACAGTCGTCTCAACGAGAACAGTGACTACAACAACGACAGCTATAAGCACAAAGACAACGACGGCAACTAAAACCACGACTTCGGTTACGACAACGACACTGCCTCCTAAAACATGTACCGTCACCACGACTAAAACAACAGTAATCCCAACTACAACAACAGAAACGAGAACTACAACGACAACGAGTATTCTACCTCCTAGTACAATTACAACTACGGAAATAACAACAGAAACTGAGACAACGACTCTTCCGCCTGAAACAGCAACGATCACGAGCATTATAATAACAACTGAAACTGAGACAGAAATAGAAACGACCACCGAGACAGCTACAACTACCCTCCCTCCATCCACAATCACAATTACAGATATTGTAGTCACTACGGAAACAGAGACTGATGTGGTGACGACTACAGCTACGGAAACGACGACTCTTCCACCTGTCACAATCACGGAGACTGATATTGTGGTAACTACGGCGACAGAGACAGACGTAGTGACGACGACAGCGACGGAAACGACTACTATTCCTCCTGTAACCATCACGGAGACCGATATAATGGTAACCACTGAGACTGAAATAGTAACCACTACAACGACAGAAGTTACCACAGCAACCCTACCGCCAGCGACTATCACAGAAACCGAGATAGTCATAACGACAGAGACTGACATAGTGATCACAACAGCGACAACTACTCTCCCACCGGTCACAACCACAGAGACCGATATCATAATAACGACAGAAACCGAGGTAGTGACCACTACGGAGACTGAAGTTACGACAATAACTGAGTCTACTCCATGTATACCCAGCACGGACACAGTTATTATAACAGAAATTGACGTTGTCACTTCGACAGAGACGACTACGCTTCCTCCTGTAACTACTATCGAGACTGATGTAGTCATAACAACAGAAACTGAGATCGTGACCACGACGGCTACAACCACTCTTCCACCTGTAACTACTACAGAAACCGAATCCATGATAGTGACAGAAATCGATGTGGTGACAGAAACCATTACTACTACTCTTCCTCCTGTCACTACTACGGAAACCGATATCATAATAACAACTGAAACCGAGGTAGTGACTACTACGGAGACAGATATCGTTATCACGACAGCTACAACTACGCTCCCACCAGTCACAACTACAGAGACTGAGACAATAGTAACTATAGAGACTGATATAGTGACCACTACGGAGACTGAAGTCGCGACAACTACTGTGTTTACTTCATGTACCACTGAAACAGTTACCTCGACAGAAGTTGATGTCGTGACAACAACTGAGACAACTACTCTCCCTCCTGTTACAACCACAGAAATCGACGTGATAGTAACAACTGAGACCGATGTTGTCACAACGACAGCTACAACTACCCTTCCACCTATTACGACGACAGAAGTCGATATCGTGACTACTACGGAGACTGATATCATTATCACGACGGCCACAACTACTCTCCCTCCTGTCACAACTACAGAGACTGAAACAATAGTAACTATAGAGACTGATATAGTGACCACTACGGAGACTGAAGTCGCGACAACTACTGTGTTTACTTCATGTACCACTGAAACAGTTACCTCGACAGAAGTTGATGTCGTGACAACAACTGAGACAACCACTCTCCCTCCTGTTACAATCACAGAAACTGACATCGTCATCACAACAGAGACTGATGTTGTCACAACGACAGCTACGACTACTCTTCCACCTATTACGACGACAGAAGTCGATGTCGTGACTACTACGGAGACTGATATCATTATCACGACGGCCACAACTACTCTCCCTCCTGTCACAACTACAGAGATTGATACCATTATAACCACGGAGACCGAAGTAATAACCACTACAGCTACTGAAGTTACGACAGCCACTGTGACTACTCCATGCGATATCACTACTGCCACCGTCACCACGACAGAAATAGATGTAGTAACATCAACTGAGACAACCATCCTCCCTCCTGTTACTACCACAGAAACTGACATCGTCATCACAACAGAGACTGATATAGTGACAACAACGGCTACAACTACTCTTCCACCAATCACAACCACGGAGACTGATATAATCGTGACCACAGAAACTGACGTAGTCACCACAACCGCTACAGAAATCACAACAACAACTATTCCAATTCCAATCACAGAAACAGAGATTATCATCACAACAGATACTGTAATCACCACAACGACTCTCCCTCCTGTCACTACCACAGAAACCGACATAATAATAACAACTGAGACTGACGTAGTAACTACAACAACGACTCTCCCTCCAGAAACTACTACGACGACGCTCATTCCTCCTACTAGAACAGTTACCTCGGTGTGCACGGTCACTAAATCTGTCACTAGAACAGTTACTACAACCGCCACAATAACCGCAACATGTACTAAAGATTGCCATCATCATCACGACTGTGATTGTCATCCCAGACCTCGTCCTCGACCGAGACCACGTCCATACTATCCATTCTATCCGTTTTATCCATACTACTTCTTCGGTGAGCAGTCATCAACGCCGACCACCACAGCTCCAACGGCAACAATTACTTTCGTTTCAGGCGCTAGGACGACACCCACCGTAGCGACTCCCGCTATGAAAAGCTCTAAGGTTCGGGCACGGAACTTTCTTTCCCCTCAATAGGGACTAAATATTTAGGATTAAAGTAAGATATTTGGAAAACAGCTGATTTTTAGAGAAGAAAAAGCCATGACCTCGCAAATAATTTGATTGTTTTTATTTAGAATTTGCTATTTATTAGTTGACTCGTTCTTTATTTGCTTGTTGTGTGTTCTTATATTGATCAACAAATGTTTTAGGCACATTTAATAATCTATTATGGGTACCGAAACTCTTTGAAATCTCTTTCTCTTCAATACCAAAACAATTTGCACAGATGAAAATTTTTTTGTCTGTAGTTAGATAATACACAACATATGAAATCCAATTAATCGTGTCCGTACAAAGTTGGCGATCCTATTTTTTTTAGAGGCAATTCAGCAAAAACAGCTTAGATATTGTCCTTTACTGAATTTGAAACGCAAATTTTCGAATATTTCTGATTTTTTAGTTTGTTTTTTTTTTCGAAAGAGAAATTTCTACACGAGAAGAGTTTGATTGGCCTAGGTCGCCTAAGAATAATTCTCGCTCATAAGCCTTGCAACCAACTCATTTTTTGAGAGAGTTATCGCAGATTTTTGAAACAATATAGAGGCCGCCTATCAGTAAATCTTGATACAAGATCATTTAATGTACAAAAAATTAAGAAAAGGCGTTTGGAAGCGCTGACCGTTCTCCTACCGCATTATAGATTTTCTCAAGTAAAATATCGCCTGCTGTTCTGGTTAGTTTAATTTTCCAATTAGCTATCGTTGTTGACCGTTTCGGGTTTTGTAAAGTAATTGGAGGAATTGAACCGCTTGTTAATTGATTTCTCTTAGTCAGTATCGCATATACTTTCCATGGGATTTTCCGCTCTAAAAGGCACTAATATGAGGAGAGAACCTCCTCCTAAATGGAAACGAGCCCGAGAGTTCGCTTTCTTCGGTCTCCGCCCTATTACTATGGTAGCTGCGACCGTTGCTCTTGCCCAAGGCATGAACCACATCGCCGATCTCTCTATCAGTTACCTCTACAAGGACGATTTCGGCCTGGGACCTGTCCAGGTGTCATTCGTGCTTTGCTTCACCTCATTGCCTTGGATGATAAAGCCATTATGGGGCCTTATCTCTGATAATATCGTATTCTTCGGGTATAAACGAAAATCTTACCTCATACTCTTGGGACTTCTTGAGTGTTTCTACTACTTCTCTATCGCCACTTGGGTTAGCAGCCCTTGGATTGGCATTTTGATGCTCATATTGATTCAAGTTTCTATCGCTTTCAACAATGTCATCGGAGAAGCTCTCCTCGTGGAATCTGCGCAAGAAGTACAAGCCCAAGAGTCTATCCGCGAAGAAGACAAGCAAGCTGAAGCCTCGAAGAACGTCTCACTGTTCTTCGGAGTGAAATATTTCGGTGTGCTTTCAACCGCCTACCTTGGTGGCTATTTGCTGGAATACATTGATAAACATACGATTTTCCTCATCGCAGGCACTCTACCGATGCTCGTTGTTGCCGCCGGCGCTTTTATAATGAATGAAAAACCACGCAATCAACAAGATAGACCTCGAGAAGTCCCTTATGAAGATATACCAAGCTGTGAGAGTACTCAGATAGAAGATACTTATGCACTTCAAGAAGAGGGAGTCGAACACGATACTGAACTGCGCAGCGAATTGAATATCTTTGCAAACAGAAACGCAAGTACTTTCAAACGGGTCATTGAATTTGTTAAAAAACCAGCCATCTTCCGTCCAATCATCTTCCTATTGCTCTTCATGATCACCCCTTCTTGCTCCAGCGCGATGTTCTACTTCTATACAAACGAGCTAAACTTTTCACCGGACTTCTTGGGACAACTCAAATTCGCAAACTCTGTTGCTGGGATCATCGGAATCTACCTCTACAATAGATATTTGAAAAACATCAGGTTCGATAAGCTTCTGACCTGGTCAACGATTTTGTGTGTTGTGCTGGGATTAAGTCAAATCCTTCTTGTTCTTAGATGGAACGGACCTCTTGGTATCCCAGACAAAATCTTCTGCATTGGAGATAGTGTGATTATTCAGTCAGTTGCTGAGATTAACTATCTGCCTGTGCTCGTGCTCGCCTGCCGAATGTGCCCGAAGAATTTGGAAGGAACTATGTATGCTTTGCTAATGGCGACGCTGAGCTTCGGAGGAATGCTTTCGACACAGCTAGGAGGCATCATCGCGTATTTCTTAAACGTTACTAGCACTGATTTCAGCAATCTGTGGCTGCTTATTGCGATTGCAAATATTACGATGTTGTTGCCGCTTCCTTTCCTCAAAATGGTGAAGTTTGAGAATATAATTCAAGAAACAGAGCAGGGAAGTGATTCATGGATAAGACAAAGAAGTCGTAAGACGATGCAAGCTTAAATACTTTTTTATCAATCTTTTTCATCAAAGCTATGTATATGAAGTGAGATCTTAGGACCCTGCAGGATTAATATTTGATATTCCATAAGGTTCTAAGGAGTTCATATTGCGAAATCGTCTTAAAGTAGCCTGGTAAGAAAATAGTTGGAAAATAGCTCGGAGTGTATGTAAATATTATCTAATTTTTATCCAAAATCAATAGCCAAGAGTTTTAAATGATGAACAATGATTGATGTTGCTAGTTAGTTTCGCTATTATGTCTGATATATCTTTTTCGCACCAAAATTTCTTCTGACTTTAATATTGAATTTTGAATTTTAAAGGATATTATCCAAGAAGTGTACATTTTTTGGAATTTTTATTTGGAATAAATCAGGTCAGCAAGAATTGCAATGCTGGATTGTTCATTTGCTGTGTTAAAGAGATAAATAACTGTAATGATTGAGGAGCAATGCACTTAGGATTACTTATATCCCTATCAGCTTATTAATTCATTGTTGCTCACCTATTTTTTAGTAATTGGTTATTTTGAGATGCTTTTGAAGAAATAAACCTCATCAGTCGCAATCCTTGAGACTGTCCAATTATAAATTTGTAATTGTGCTTCGAAAAACTACCAAGTCATGGTGTCAGTGTAGAGTAATATAGCAATGCAGAAGATTGCATTTTAGAAGAAAAAAAATCAGAAAAGAAAATCCACATAAATGAGCGTGCTTTGCTATTGAGCAATACAGTTAAAAAATGAATGTTATGAAAATAAACTACATGTAAGAAAAAAACCTAGTGTTGAAGTTAACTAAGCATATCCATCCTCTATTGAAAATGCGTGTATTTTAAGTATTTTACATTAAGACTTCAAGATTTCAGAAAAAGTAGAATTGTTTTTTAATTTTATTTGCAGAGTTAACAGCAAAAAATTTAATCACTTTTGCCAGTTAAACTCACCTCAGCATGGACCAAGACCTCGATAGCCCAACACAACAACGCCCTCCGAGCGTAACCGACGTTAACCAGACGATGGATAAGTTAGCCGAAATCATCTCCAAAGAAAAAAGCGTGCTCAACCAATTATTAAATGAAAGTGACGAAGAAGAGGAGCCAAGCGAGCGCGAGCCGGGAAAACCTCGATCATTATACGGGGATAAACTGGAAAAAGAAGCTCGCAAAATCGAGAGACGGGAGTTCGACCAGCTTTATGAGGTAACACCCTCAATCCCATGAATTCGCGTTTTAACGGATATTTGCGCAATTAAAAATTTAGGCGGAACTCATAGACAACATCAAAGCAGTTGGAAAAGAGGTTTTGAACATCCTCGAGTATCCTGGTGACAAAGAAAACGAAAACAAAGAAAACCAGGCTCGGTTGAACGAACTCGTAGTCTCATCTAGAAAAACTTTGTCGTTAATATTTTTTTTTATTAGGCTGCTAAAAGAAAGGCAGAATTAGAAGAAAAGATCAAAATCACCTCGAATAGACTCCATGGAGAAAGTTCCCGCATAAGAGAGAAGATAGCAACTCTTCAATACAAAAAGTATCAACAAGAGCTGGAGCAGATGAAACCAAAGCCTTTTATCTCACAAAACTCAAAGAAACTCCTTCAGAACAAAAGCTATACTCCAATTCAAGAAAGGTCGAGAGATATCTTGGCGAAAAGAGAGGAAAATCTCGCTCATCTTCGTGAAGAGAAGTTTTACCAGCAATTAAAGGAAGAGGAGAGCATCAATACGTTCCAACCAGAAATTTACACAAGGAAATATCCACCAAACCGAGTAAGAACGGTGAAGCAGTTTACGAACCAGGTTTATGCTTGGCAAGCAAGAAAGAACGAACATATTCAAAGGGAAAAGTATGATAAGCTAACGCAAGAGTTAGAAGGACTGACTTTTCGACCAGAAATCAATGAGAAGTCTCGGAAACTGGCCCAAAAAGTAATTATTTGATGAGAAAATTGATATTTATACATGTATTCATATTAGTATGACGAAAATGGAGGAATTGTGCACCGTTTAGAAAGATATGCGGAAATTTCTGCACAAAAAAAGAAAAAGCTGCTGGAAGAAGCGATCCCGTCGTTTCGACCGACGATATCTTCAAGGAAATTATCAAATCAGCGAGAGAGAAGACAATCTCCACGTTTCAGTGAAGCCGATGGTGGGCCTCTTGATAGTTCTTCTATCAGCATTAGTACTCGAAAGCCAACGATAAGGACTCGGACTTATTTGGATTTGAGTGTAAATTTGGAGAATCCGAATGATGTGACGAGATCTCCAAAGACAAAGAGGAATGTGACACCAAACCCTCAGACGAAGACAACCAAAGTGCAGCAAGTAGAATATAAGCCTAGCATGGAGTTCATTACTAAACGAGTTTTGAAATTTTAAGCTTTTGATTGAGATTTACTTTTACAATTGCAAGCGAAGATTTAAATAAGAGATTTTATATTTTCTACATCCATTGATTTGATTTTACACAGTTTAATTTCAATGCATCCCAACGGCATTCATTGTTTATGATAAAGCAATCAATAGAATTACCAAAAGTCCGCACTCATCTAAAAATTGATTAAATTTAGCTGATACGTCGTGCATTTTACTGAGTCTCGCCTTTTCTTTTTTATTTTCTGTCATATTGCTTGGGACTCTCTCGTTTTTGTACTTTATAAAGAGGTCATGGAAAGAGGCAACAAAATTGTGTTAACAAAAGAATTCATTAGCAAAATGCTTGTCACAGCAACGATTTATTGGATATCTCATTTCATTCATTTTTGTTGAGAATGAATTTTTCTCATTAGAATGAAGATAAAAAATAATCAATGAGTTAATTTGCGAAAAGCATAGACCAATAGAGCCATGGTATCATATAGTATAAAAGGAGAAATTAATTCTCAAGATTTTTTGAGACAAAGTTAATCATAAATTCTCTTTGCTTCTATCCAGGGTTTTTTTCTTTATTAAATTCGACAATAACCAAACAAAAAAGCAACAAGCAAAAAAGGAAGCTGGGTTACAATAATTGACGCTCTCTTGTGTTGAAAAGCGCAAATAATTACATGGTCTAATGTTAATTAATTATTCAATAGTTCATAAGTTATGGTTTTTAGGGTGTTTGTGGGAATAAGTTACTTTTTTGTGCAATTTTGTCGAGGAAATATTAATATAATAAAAGCGGTTCCAAATGAGTTACAAGCAAAATCTCACCATTACCGAGCATTCGCAGTTCCAGCCAGCAGCCGATTCATCTCCAAACGCGAAGCTATCGACGATTTTCAAGAGACAGAAGCTTGACCCAATACCTCTCCTCAAACAAAAATTACCTCACCCAAGGTACCTGTCAAATAATGAACCTCGCGTCTAATCTTCATTCCAGCAACGCCGATTTTCAGTCAACACAGGAAGCTTTGTCCGGAACTCGCTGGCTAATGTCAAGCCAGCCTGAGTTATCCCTTCCAACTACACAAAGAAACCCTCTAAGTGGATATGGAACAGGTAGTCAGTCTGCAAAAGGATTACCAAGTAAGCTCTTCTAAAAAATCGTCAGTTTTGCTCATGCGTGCTTTGAACAGCAAAAGACTTATTCAAAAACTCGTTTAACTCAGTTCGAAACTATGGAAGATTATGTGATCAGTATGCTTAGTATTAACGCGTGTTATTTTAATGAATATAGGCCGTATCTGGAGTACTCTGACTGCCACAAGATGCAAATCTTGGGTTTGGACAAGAAGAAATTGGTTCCGAAGCGGCTTCCTCCTTTGAAAGTGAGACAGAGGATTCAACTCTTGAATACTCTTTCGCCAACAGGCAAATACGAGATGTCCACTATTCAAATCCAAGAGAACTACACAATTGAAAATGATGGAAATAAATCGCTCGCTGGACATTCTCAGCGTGGAGAACATAAACATCACCACCGCCAACAATCTCAGCCCCAAATGCAACAGCATCAAAAGGAACAGCAACAGGAGGAGGAAAGAAACGATACGGAAGAAGGAAAAGAAAAGGAACAGGAAGAGGGCAAGATTGAGAATGAGAATGAGCAAGAGAAAGTGAAAGAGAATGAGAATGAACACGAGAAAGAGAAAGAGGTTGTCGAAGATGAAGGAAAGGACAAGACTGAAGACCCAGATCAAGTTAAGGAGGAGGACGAAGGTGAAAAAAAGAAGGAAGAGGGTGAGAAAGAGAAAGTATCTAGTGTAAATGAGGTCAAAGACCAAGAAAATGACCAAGAAAAGAAACAGGAAGGTGTTCATGAAGAGAAGCAACATGAAGATGCTCAAGAGCAGCATGAGCAGCATGAGCAGAAAGTTGAAGCAAATGAAGAAAATGAATATATTGTTGATGATCCAGAGTTGTTAAATCTGCCCACAATCGTGAAAAAGATTCATAAGTTGGAGTATCATGGGTTGATTCTCATATTCAGAACTTTGGATATCGTTTTAGAAAAACTCTCTGAGCATGCTGAAGGGCAAGCACCAGGCCTGACACGAAGGAGAAGCAAGATTAATAAGGGCGAAAACGTCAGAGTAGACATATCGAAGTTGAATCTGCTGAAGGATTTTACCGATGAATCTGTCATCCGTATTTGTCGAGATTCCATCGAGGTTGATCCTCATGGGAAGTTTACTTTGAGGATAAAGACAAAAACGGTTGCCAACCATGGTGAAAAAGCAAATGAAGATGAACCTTTTTCTTTGGATCACACCGAACAAATTGAGCTTAATAATGAGCCTTATCGTATCACTATCAAGTAATTTTTACCAAGTCTGCCCCTAAAATCATAACAATTAATTCAGGGGCCCTGATTTTGAGATATACTCGCCAGAGACCGCGGAAACTGAAAAAATCGCTCTGAAAAGATCACAGCTGAGTACGACGATCTCACAACACTTTGAAAATCTCCATGATTACGTAGCTAAATTCACGCATATCCCCCAGTCTTATCCAGTTCATTGATTAGGCTCCTAATGTCGCTCTTGTGAAGAGACTGAGTTCAATAATGGACCCTCAAACTGAACGTGAGGAAAAAGAGCAAACCTCTCGTCAAGAAGCGCCAAATCAAACCGAAAAAGCTAACAACGAAACAGGAGAACATAATGCCGAACAACAGCCTCAAGAGCCAGATCAGAAAACGACTACCTTACAAAAAGCTCGTAGTTTCGTACAGACTCACGATTTTGAGATCACTGATGGTAAAACCAAATCAACTCACCCACCTTCATCCAAATTATTTATTTTCTAGCCGTTGAAGCACTCACTGAAGAAAAACTGAAAACCGGCAAACTGCAATTTATTCACTCAGAAGATGACGTTTACATTGTCGCAAGTGTCTTGTAATTAATCACCCCTATCGCTTGTTGTCTCATATCTCCTGTAGTAACATTACAATCAGCCTGGGACTAGTACATCCCGATGGAAAGACCACTCCAATGGGCTCTGAAATCCTCGGGTTCAGAGACCTCGAATATCTTTTGCAACAAGCAGGGAGCGCAAATATTAACGAAATTATAACAAGCCGTATCACCATACAAAAATACGATGATCCACGCAGGAAAAAGACTATCTACAAGCTACATATCAATAAGGAAGGCTGGAACCCAGCAACTGAAACGACTCTACTTGATGAAAATCTTGAATCTACTGGGCTCTTGCAAGAATATACAAAGTATCAGGAATTCGATGACAACCAATTCAGAATCAGAATCAGGTAAACAAATTGTTAAACCACTTATCGTGTTAAACCATTGCCCCTTTGGTAGATATCCCTATGTTGAATTTTATAATCCAGAATCTTCAGAGGGCACTCAGAAAGACCTCAACGTGAAAATGTTGAATGAAATCTTATCTCGCAAGTTGAATTTCAAAGTCAGCATCATTAAAGCTTAAGTACTATTTTAATGACATTACATACAACATTTCATTTGTTTGGTAACTACATGAAAAACGCATAATCGCAGTTAACAAAAACAAAAGTCTTCACAATATTGAACACTAAGTTTATTACACCTTTACATCACATGTATTAACAACTATTCGAGTCGTTATTATGATTCTAAAGATAATATATATATGTCTTACGGACTAATGAGAAATTGATTCCTACAATATATGCAAGTTGGCTTAATTAGTGTAGAGTGTTTTGACACTTTCTGAAACCTAAACTCGATAAACTCACGATAATACTAAGGCTTTTTAAGTTCTCTAACTAAAAGTTCAGCAATTTGTTATTTGGAAGCTTTCTTTATGTGAATAATTCAGAGAAACCTCAGAAAGTTTTGTATATTTATTATATTACCTCAAGATATATATTTCAACTTCCCTATAACGGCGATTCTAAATTTTTTCTACTTGGCGAGCTTTCTAAGGACGTAAGGCAAGATACCTCCATTTTTGTAGTATTCGATTTCAACATCGGTGTCGATTCTGGACTTAACAGTGAATTTCTTTCCGTTTGAAGCGCGAACAGTAATTTCTTGTCCAGTCTTCAAGTTTTCTGGATCAAGGTCAATTGTGAATTGTTCTTGGCCGGTGAGTCCGAGAGTATCGGCGTTTTCTCCTTGTTTAAATTCTAATGGAAGAATGCCCATACCAACCAAGTTGCTTCTGTGAATTCTTTCGAAGCTCTGAGCAATGACAGCTCTGACACCTTGGAGGAGTGGTCCCCTAAAGTAATAAGGAACATTAGATACAGAATTAGAGGCGGGGAACTTACTTAGCAGCCCAATCTCTAGATGAGCCAGAACCGTATTCTTGACCAGCGAGGATGATGAGTGGTGCGCCATCCTTCTTGTAGGCGGCAGCGGCGTCGTAGATGTCCATGACTTGCTTAGTTGGGACATAAACGGTTTGAGGGCCGACCTTTTCGACCATCTTGTTGATCAATCTAATGTTGGCGAAGGTACCTCTTGCCATGATTTCATCGTTACCTAGCAGAAAATGATACGATTAGCTTGACTCTTATGAATTATCTATCATTACCTCTTCTAGATCCGTAAGTGTTAAAATCTTTTTGTTGGACTCCCTTGCTGATAAGGAATCTGGCAGCTGGTGAGGCCTTGGCGATGTTTCCGGCTGGGGAAATGTGATCGGTGGTGATAGAATCACCGAAACTGGCAAGGCAGTAAGCGTCTTTAATTGGTTGGACTTTTGGTGGTTCAAGACCCATTCCTTGGAAGTATGGTGGGTTGTGGATGTAAGTTGAGGTGTCCTTCCATGGGTATTGCTTGCTCTTGGTGACCTTGAGGGAGTTCCATCTTTCAGTACCTCCAGCAATCTTGCCATAGACTTCCTTGAAGAACTCAGGCTTGACGAATTTCTGGGAAGCTTCGCTGATTTCCTTCTTGGATGGCCAGATGTCTTTCAAGAAGACGTCCTTGCCATGTGAGTCCTTGCCAATTGGCTCAGTGTCGAAATCGATGTCGACGGTACCAGCGAGAGCGTAGGCAACGACGAGGACTGGGGAAGCCAAGTAGTTGGCTCTGGTGAGTGGGTGGACTCTACCTTCGAAGTTTCTGTTACCAGAAAGGACAGCAGAGACCAAAATATCTCCCTTGACGATGGCATCGTGTAATTCTTGGTCGAGTTCACCAGAGTTACCAATGCAGGTCATGCATCCGTAACCAGCGGTGGTGAATCCGAGTTTATCCAAGTATTTGTCGACACCGCTTTCTTGGAAGTACTTGGTGACGACACCGGATCCAGGGGAAAGGGAAGTCTTGATGTATGGCTTGACCTTAAGTCCCTTGTTGACGGCGTTTCTGGCGAGGAGGCCAGCACCGATCATGACATCAGGGTTGGAGGTGTTGGTGCAAGAAGTGATGGCGGCAATGACGACGTCACCGTTCTTGATGGTGTGCTTTTCACCTTGGTAGGTGAATTCAATGGACCTCTTGGTGTCTTCAGGTTTCAAGCCGAAGCCCTTGAAGCCAGTCTTGGCGGTCAAAATGGTGTTCCATTCTTTCTTTTGTTCAGAGACCAAAACTCTATCGTGTGGTCTCTTAGGGCCAGAAATGGATGGTCTGACGCTGCCGAGGTCGAGTTCAAGAACATCACCAGTGAAGGTAGGGTCTTGTTGGGATCCGTCGTAGGTTCTGAAGAGACCTTGAGCCTTGAGGTAGTTAGAAACGGTTTCGATTTGAACTGGGGATCTGTTGGTGGTTCTGAGGTAGTCAATGGACTTCTCGTCAATTGGGAAGTATCCCATGGTAGCACCGTACTCAGGAGCCATGTTAGCGATGGTGGCTCTGTCAGCGAGGGTCAAGTTGTTGACACCTGGGCCGAAGAATTCAACGAATTTACCGACGACACCTCTCTTTCTGAGCATTTGGGTGACGGTAAGGACCAAATCAGTGGCGGTAGCATCTTGTGGGAGCTCTCCAGTGAGCTTGAAACCGACGACTTGTGGGAGGACCATGGAGATGCATTGTCCGAGCATGACAGACTCGGCTTCAATACCTCCGACACCCCAACCAGCAACACCGAGACCGTTGATCATAGTGGTGTGGGAGTCAGTACCAACAACGGAGTCAGGATACAAGAGACCATCTCTGTTGAAGACAACACGAGCGAGGTACTCGAGGTTGACTTGATGGACGATACCAGAGCCAGGAGGGACGATGAGGAAGTTATCGAAGGCGTTTTGGCCCCACTTGAGGAACTCGAAACGTTCAGAGTTTCTTTCGAACTCAATTTGTTCGTTTTTCCTATAAGCATCAGGGGTTCTTGATTGATCGACTTGGACGGAGTGATCAATGACGAGATCAACAGGGCAGAGTGGGTTGATCTTGTCTGGGTTGCCTCCGAGTCTGACAATAGCGTCTCTCATGGCAGCAAGATCGACAACGGCAGGGACACCGGTCAAATCTTGAAGGATGACACGAGCTGGCTTGAATGGAATTTCGATGCTTTGGTTGCTGGTGGTGTGCCAGTCAAGGATCTTCTTCACATCAGAGCCTGCAAACGATAAGTTAAAAAAGATTATTCGAAAGAATTTCTTACTGTTGACGTTGAACTCGTCGCAGTTTCTGACTGCGGATTCCAAAAGGACTCTAATACTGTAAGGGAGGGTTTCTATTTGGGTAAAGGGTGAGACATAAAGGATGATTTCAGAAGTTTGATTTACCAAGTCTCTTGTCGCCAAGGTCAGGTAAAGAGTAGTAATGATAATCATTACCAGCGACCTTCAACTTTCTCTTGACGTCGTTGAATGGGTTTGGCTTCGCAGTGGCGAAACCTCTCTTGCTCGCTTGGTTAAGGGCTTTCGAAAGCATAGCTAAATTTTGTTTTTATATATCAATTATTAAAAGTGGATCTGGATCTCGGTTTTATAACCTGAGCAAACGGTACAAAAAAAATTATGAAATGAACCCATCCAGACAACTGCATTCAAATTGAATTCCAGTGCAGATAGAAACGTTTCAGTGCAGATTTTACAAACTTTAATGGTGACTGTATCCTAAAGAAGGCTTTTATGGGAATGGAGAGCTCGAGGCTAATAAATAGCGGTTGGTTTACAATGTGAAGCAGAAATGGACATTTTTGGAAATTTATTAACTAACTCTTAAATCAGATACAAATCTTTGCAACAGCTTTTTTTAAATTTCGGATAAAATACGCGTGTCTTGATTTCCTATCGAGTATCTCTTAATTGGGTTTAACTTGCGGTGGGTTAGGGTTCTTTATTTATCTTTCTGTGATGAAATAAGTTCAAGGTGAAGAATCACACCTAAAGTTCAACTGGCCGTTTAATAAATGGCTTAAGAGGGTTCATTGAGTTAGTTTACAAGGGTTTGCAATGAAGTAGAGAGAATAGACTGAGATAACAGTGTTAATGAGGATAAGAGGATAAATGAGCTTTGTTTTAAAGGTCTAAGTCGGATAAACAAAAAAAAAGAGAGACCCACCATCACTGCATTATAAGAACATCCAAAAAAGATGGGAAGCTTAACTGCCTGGAAGAGGGGTAGGAGAAGTGCGATTCGGATTTGAAGGAAATTCTTCATAATCTCGATGAAAGACTATTTCTTGAGAAAAGAAGACCCAGAAGATCCTATTAAAGCATCTGATCCCAGACTCGTAATGGAAACTCTATTAGATCCAACTAACTCTCAATAAATGGGGAAAACACGCCAGGATTTGTGAATAGGCGTTCAAGCTGACTGATCTACTGTTGGATTTCGCGTTTAAAACAAAAGATGAAGAAGAAGTCATTGAAAGGTTCCAGAAGAATCTGGAGAGTTTTGGGATTTCAATCGTTTGGAATCACGGAGATAATTACTCTTTTTACTTAGGAAAATTGGAATGGGTGCCTCTACTTTGTCCTGGAGCAAATTGCTTTCTATAAACCTCATCACGAGTGATTGATTGGACTTTACATTTCAACGATCCAAGGGGATTTTGAATATGAAAAAGAACAGTAAAATTTCGTGTTATTTGATATAAGCATATCTATTTGATCCTTTAATTGGAAAGAAAATGAAAAGGTTTAATTTGCAAACAGACATTTGAAAAATCTTGGTTTCAATCTATATATTGTTCTTCGTCGAGACACACGCCGGTGGTCCAAACCCTTCGATTAGGGAAAAAATTGTTTGAACATTTTGGACAGAATTTGATTTCCTCTCATGAAGATCGTACTATTGGATATCCGATGCTCTCAAAAACTATCGCAATGGCTTTCCATCAATAAACTTGCTAGGGTTGGTTGGGGAGAAATTTATGGGCTTGCTCCTTGAAAATGCTAGTTTGCTGAATTATTGAGCCACATGTTTCATTAGACTTAATTTTGAAAGACAATCGAGTTGTTATTAGTCACAAAGCCTCAAAGAGTAGATTTTTTCCCGTATCTAAGTCAATAGACGATACATTTGAATTCTGGATCCCAGAGCTATTTCCTCTATGAAGATTTTTGTTTTAATTATAAAGAGATTCATTTCCTGATAGCATTATATTTCTTCCAGGCTTTTTGAACTTTGGATACTTGCAATTTCTTTGGGAGATTAAGATGGCAAGCGTATTCAACTAAATTCCCAAAAGCACAGAATTATCAACAATTTTATTATTTGAAACGTTAGATTCGCACGGAAATCAAATCGAAATAAAAAAACTGCTCTCATGCACCAGAAACTTCCATCTCCAAACAGAAAGTCTGAAATAAAGCTTATTCAATTATCTTACCCCTTTCTGTTGAAAAATCTTCATCCATTTGTAACTCTATGAGACATTCTCCCTAAATCGTTTAGATTTTAGAGAAATTATTGACTAATATGCTGCCTAATGACATAAGCATCCTATGAAATTACATGCATTGATGTGCCCGAAGACTCGCAGAACTAAATAACAAGGAAGCTGTCTACCACTGAACAATGTCATCTTTGCAGAAAATATTTCTGTTATAATAAGCTAACAACAATTTATTTAACTTCTAATTAAAAGAAACTCTCTCTTTAAAAGAACTCCGGTCAAATAATAGGAAATAACGCAAATTTCCCTTTGCTTCATTATTTTGTACGTTGACCTACCAGATTTCACCAAAATCGAGAAACTCGAGGCAATGAACTGGAATGATATTCGAAAATTGATAGAAATTCAAATATTGGAAGCTAAGTAATTAAATCTCCGGTTTTACTTTTTGAATTATAATTGATTTTTAGTTCAAAGGGTCTCATTAATGGAAGAAGCTAAACAAGAAGAAATTCAGAACGGACAACAAGATCCAACGGGTAGCAAACCCATTTCCAGAGCTGAAAGCCAAAGAGGTAACTCCATATTGTTCCAAACAGCAAATAAATTTTCGATTGTTGCAGATGGAGGAAATTCGAGTAATGTAGCCACCGGGCTAAACGGTGAATCTCCCGCTCTCGACAATGTCGTAGACAATGGCGACGCTCAACCGAACGGAGAAAATGCCCATGCAGAGAACAACGAGCAGCCAGTCGACGGAGAAGCTGAAGGTAACGCAAATCCCGAGGCTAATGAAGAAGAACACCACTCAGAAAGCCCAGAAAAGCATGCTGACGGAGAAGAAGGACAAATCGACGGCGAAGTCGCCCCTCAAGAGAACGCTGAGGAGGATGGCATGGAAGAAGTGGAAGTCAGCGTGGATGAAGAACTTACCGCGGAAGATATAATTCGAATGAAAGAAGACGGTGAGATTGCTTGGGATGCTGATGAAGAGACCATCCCAAAGACTAAGAAAGTCCGAAAATTAATCAAGAGAAAAAAAGAAGAATCTCCTCAGAAAATCCCTGACGGAGAAGAAGAGAAAGATGAATTCATTAATTACGTCAAGGAATTCCTCTCTCAGCTCGATAAATTCAACCCAGGCCTCTGGACTTCTGATCACAGCGGCGCAGTCAGGGATTTCTTTAGAAAACCCAGCCAGGTGAAGCTCTTCTTCTGGATTGATCAGAACGGCCTGAAGTACAGCACACTTAACCCACCTGAGTTAAATGCCAGTAAACAAGAGCACTCTTCATAGGCTCATTCACTTACAATTTGCATTATTATAGATTCATTTGATGTCGATTTTGCATACTTGCTCAAAACCCTCCATGAAGAAGGCATGGAGATTACCTTGGAGAATATCGATGAGTACGTGGACACTGGCATTATTGGAATGAATTATCTGCACCAGTTGCTCAAGCTCATGCAGAATAACTACATCCCAACATTCTTGTAATTAATTAGTCATTCAACTTGAAAGCTAACATATCTATTATAGGACCGACCAGAGCTGGCCTGATAGTGCCAAGAAAGAGTTTATCATCCAACTACACAAATTCATGGGAGGTTTGACGGAGTCAGCTTATGCGAGACAAGGTGTCACCAAGCTGTATATTCCAAACGAGAATCTCTCCGACAAGAAGGCTTGCGTGCAGGACAAGGACCTTATTCAGCGATTGGAAGGAATTCTCTTGGATTGGGACCGCCAAATCAAAGAAATTACCACCAATCAAGAATCCCAGAACGAGAGCGAGCTTGCAGGTCCAATTGATGAGATTAATAAATGGCGATCTCGTCACACGAATCTGTCCTACATCGACGAGCAGCTCCATTTACCAGAAATCCAAAGAATTCTGGAGGTCTTAGCCGAAGCCAACTCCACCTATCTGCAAGGCTTCCAAGAAAACGCCAGAAAGATCAACCAATCGTCAATTGAAGCCGAAGACAATCTAAAGTACCTGAAGACGCTGTTCGAGCCCTGCAGAAAGCTCCAAGACGCTAAAATCAGCGAGATTCCTTCAATGCTGCCAAGTCTCTTACACAGAATCAGAATGATTTCCGAGAAATCAAGCTACTACTGCACCAATGACAAAGAGAAAGGTGACCGAGTCGCTGGCCTTTTGCAGAAGATTTCCAACGAAATCATCCGTATTTGCAAGGACCAGATCAAGATCTCAGACATGCTTGAGGGAGACGTCGAGAAATGCATCCAAGACCTCAATGACGCGATCAAGGTCGGTGAAGAATGGCAGAAAATCTACACTCAAACCGAGAAACTCATCGAAAAACGCAATAAGGCCTATCGCTGGAATTTCAAGCTTGGGAGTATCTTTGTTCAAATTGAAGCCTTCGGACAGCGATGCAAGGATCTGATTCAGATCTGCGAGGGTCAGCTCCAATTCGCAAGAAAGGGAGCTAACATGGAGCTTCCAGTCTTCGGAGGTGCCAAGGCCCCAGAAATCATCAACCTCCTCAATGAGATCAAGAACAACTTCGCCAAGCACCTTGACAGAATCCACAAGATGGACCATAAGAAGATCCTTGACGTCAAGGACACTAAATGGTACGATGACTACAACACGTTCAAGAACGGCATGAAAGAGTTGGACGTCATGTACGAGAATATCATCAATTTCGCTTTCGAGAGTCTCGGTACTGTGCAACAAGGCGTCGAAATGCTCGAGGCCTTTGATTACCTCGCTAAGCGTCAGTACATCCGCAACTGCGTGCTAAAGAAAGGCAATTTCGTCCTTAACCTCTTCGACAAAGAGCTTGAAAAAGCAAAGCTTGAGTACGACAACGCCCTCAAGAGCCGAGAGCCTTGGAGATTCAACTACGGAAAGTACAGCGGAACCGCCATTTGGGTTCGCAGCTTGATTCATAGAATCGAAAAGTTGAAATCATCGATCGATCAGCTCTACTTCATCAAGGACTCCATGAAAGAGCCTCACCTGAAGAAGTACAATCAACTCTACGAGACATTCAGAAACTTCATCATCAACACGTCGTTCCAAGACTGGAGACACGAAATCAAAGAATTCGAAGAAAACCCAGAAACAAAGCGATACGACAAGTCTCTTTTGATCCTCGCTGAGAACGCCCACGAAGGCATCAAGACTGAGGCCGTCAAAAACACGCGATTGAAAAAAGGTCAGCTTGAATGCAACTACGATAAAGAGATGCTCAGGATGATCCGAGAAGTTGAAGGCTGGAAGAGATTACAGCATTTCGGCGTGCTGATTCCAGCACCGATTGACGGTATTGTCGACCACTACAGAGATATCCACAGAATCATGAGAGAGTACGTTTACATCGTCGTGAAAAACTACAACCAAATCATCGATGAAATCGACGATCCGACCTCTTACATCGAACTCAAGAAGCTCTTCTCAGCACATTTGAGCGACACCTTCGCCCAGTTGGATAAGGGTATTAAGAACTACAAGTGGGGCAAAGGAACCGTGGTTGTTGAGTCCCTCTATCACCAAGGTCTCCGCAGCTGCAGACAATTCCAAGAGATTTTTAAAACTTACAGAGCGAACACAAACACTATCTTCGATATTTGCAAGCAGATTTCGAATCAAATGTTCATCGATATCAACAAGAAGATCGTCTACACGCTCAAGGACTTCGAAATCACGCAAGAGAGAAGAAGGAAGAAGGTTACTGCTGAACTCGAGCACAGTCTCGGTGAGATAAAGCGAATTCTTTTCGAAACGTACAAATATTTCCACAACAAAGACTACAACGTCTTGAGAGTCTGGTTCAAGTACGTTGCTATGATCGATCAGCGCATTGAAGACGCGTTGAAGAAAGCTGTGAAGAACTCACTGCAGGACCTGAGCAAGACAGTGAAAGGAGATGCCAAGACGAACCCAACAGCTATCTTCAAGCTTTCGGTCGTCTTGGACAACACGGCCTTAGCGCTCGACACTAACCCAACCAAAACCCAGCTGAGACATATGGTCGACATGACTATGGCGGCAATGACTGAAATTGTGAGAAACTTCGATCGAATGGAGACTTTGATGGTCAAAGAAAGAGAGAGAAGACTCGAAGAGGACAGGAAAGCCGAGAAGGAAGATCAAGCGAAGGGCCGTCAAATCCGCTCGCTCAAGTCACTTTCTGATGTTGGAAGCGGAAAGGCTGACATTACCGAAGAAATCATGGCAAAGAAACAGCTAAAATACTCCGAGAAAATCACTGAAGACAAGGAAGTCGAAAAGATGTCTCATGATATCTTAGACTGTCTCTCCAAAGCCTGGGACGAAGTCAAAGACTTCTTCAGCGGTCTCAATAAGCATCAGATCTATTGGAAGAGTACTCCAGAGCAGTTCGCTGAGACCAACATCGGTAAAAAGAAGAAAAAGGACAAGAGAAGAGATGAACCTGCGTTTGGAGAACATGACGAGGATAGAAAGGGTCTCGAAGAGAAGAAGAACCAAGAGCAGAGAGAAATGATTGAGAAACAGAGCGGTACCTACAGCGAGATCGACAAGCACCAGGTATCAGGTGAAATCAAGTGTATCACCGTCGATTTCACAGAGATTAAGAGAAGTCTGCTTCAGAAAATCAACGACTGGCAGACCGTCTATCTCAACACCATTCAGAAGATGTCAGTGAGGAAGCTGCAGAAATACGACACTCTCTTCGAAGAAAGCAGGAACTTCTTCAAGATCATCCCTAAGGATCTCTACGAGCTTAAATCTTGCAAGGACAGAGTCGATGAGCTCACACTTAAGAGAGACAGAATCGAGAATAAGATTAAGCCTTTGGAGGATAGATTCAAGATGCTCGAGCCTTATGGAATGGTCCTTGAGCCTGAAGACAAGGCGAGAAGGCAAAATCTCACTGAAAACTGGGAGAACTTCAAGCAAGGCTTGATTCGTGCCAGAGAAACCTACGCCAAGGAGGAAAGTCGCATGCAAGCCGAGACCTACAACCAAATGACCGAATTCCAGAAAGAAACCACCTACTTCAAGAATCGGTTCTTAGACGACGCGCCTCTCTCAGATCACGATTGTGACATTGAAAAGGCGTTCGGTATTCTGCAGGACTATAAAGAGAAAGTCCGCGAGCAAAGAGCCAGAGAAAACGAAATGAAGTTCGGTTTCAAGCTCTTTAACATTGATTACTCCTCATCTTCAGACCTTGAGGCGGTTGAGAAGAATATTGAAATGCTCGAGGAGGTCTGGAGTCTCAAACTGGCCTGGGAGAAGAAATGGGACGAGCTCAAGGTCATGAAATTCAAGGACTTCAATCTGGAAGTACTTGAAGACGCTGCGCTCGAATTCAAGGTGAAAATCGACAATCTTCCAAGAGACTCAAAGAAATGGATGGTCACGAAGAACTTCAAGGATACTGACATCGAGAATTTCCGTCAAACGCTTCCTTTGATCGATCTCTTGAAGCAAGAGTGCATGAGAGAAAGACATTGGAAAGAGCTCAAGGAGCAGCTCGGCCGCAAGGACCTTGACCACCAAAGCGATCTGTTCACTATTGAAGAAGTGTTCAAACTTAACCTCATTCAACACGCTGATCAAGTCCGTGAGAAGTCTGAGGTCGCACAAAGAGAGTACCAGATCGAAAGGGCGTTGGATAACATCGACAAGCGATGGGAGACGCTCGAGTTGAAGATGGAGGTGCATAAGAGCAAGTACCATAAGGTCGTCAAAACCGATGAGATCTTCTCATTCTTGGAAGAGGATCTTATCACGATCAGCAGTCAGAAAACGTCATCGTTCTTCTTGGCATTTACCGACAGAATTCTCCCTTGGGAGCAAACTCTCAGCGCGATGACTGAGACGCTTGAGCTGCTTATTCAAGTCCAGAAGCAATGGATCTACCTCGAATCCATCCTCGAGACGCAAACTGATGGTCAGTCGAAGAAAGAGTTCTCAGGAGACGAGGCGAAATTCCAGAAACAGAACGAAATCCTCAAGAAACACATGGACCGTATGTGGAATGACCGCAACGTGAAAAGAGCGCTTACTTGGCCTGGATTCGCGAATGAACTGACGAATATGTCAAAGAAATTCGAAGAGGCCCAGAAGAATCTGTTCGAGCTCTTGGAAGTCAAGAGATCCACCTTCCCAAGATTCTATTTCCTCTCTAATGAGGATCTTTTCGAGCTTTTGGGTCACGAAAAGGAGCCTCAATGGGTCAACAGACACATCAAGAAATGCTTCGAAGGTATCAAGAAAATCGAGCTCGTTGCTCAAATGGGACAGGACAAAAAGAAGTGCTACACTGTCACTGAGCTGCGCTCTCCTGACGAGGAGAGAGTCGTGCTTGCAAAAGGCGTCCCTTGTGAGCAAGGTGTCACTAAGTGGTTGAAAGACGTCGAACACGCCATGGTAGACACCCTCAAGAAGCAACTCGGAAAGTGCGTGGATGATATGAAAAAGAAAAGCTCCTCATGGATCCAAGGCTGGACCGCGAACCCAGACAACCCAGGTCAACTCCTCCTAACAAGTCTTCAGATCGCTTGGACGAAGAGTTGCGGTGACGCTATCAGCAATTTGCAGTCAGGAATGGACAAAGTAAAGGCCTGGAAAGAAGCCAGAGAAGAACAAAAGAGAATGAGCGATGAGCTTCCAAAGCTTGTCAGAAAGCCCGTTAACGACATCCACCGAAGAAGACTGGTCGCAATGATCACCATCCAGATTTACCTCAGAGACGTTACTGAGAAGCTCAGAGCCAACAAGGAATTAACACCAAACAGCTTCGAGTGGAAATCTCAGCTGCGATTCGAGATCATTCCAGAAGGAGAACAGAACTGGAACTGCAGAGTCCTCCAGACCAACTTCGAGATGTTCTACGGTTTCGAATATCAAGGCAACAACGGAAGACTGGTCGTTACTCCTTTGACTGACCGTTGCTATTTGACGCTTACTACTGCAATCAAACTCCGAAAAGGAGGTGCGCCACAAGGTCCAGCAGGTACTGGTAAGACAGAAACCGTGAAAGACTTGGGTAAGAATCTCGCGCTCTTCGTGCTCGTCTTCAATTGCTCCGAGTCCTTGGAAGTCAGTTCATTGGCAAGAATGTTCAGCGGTTTGGTCCAAACTGGTGGTTGGGGTTGCTTCGATGAGTTTAACAGAATCGAAGTCGAAGTCTTGTCTGTCGTAGCTACTCAAATCTCTCAGATTTTGAATAAACTGAGCTTATATAACCCTAAGGACGAAACTACCCACAGATTCCAGTTCGAAGACACTCCAATTAAAATCTGCCCTTCAGTTGCGATTTTCATCACAATGAATCCTGGCTACGCTGGAAGATCCGAGTTGCCAGACAATCTCAAGGCGCTTTTCCGTCCGATTGCTATGGTCGTGCCAGACAGCTCTAAAATCGCTAACAACTTGCTTCTTTCGGAAGGTTTCAAGAACGATAAGGAGCTTCTCTCTCGCAAAGTCATCAAGCTCTACGAGCTCATGGAACAACAGCTCTCGAAGCAAGATCATTACGATTTCGGTCTCAGAGCCATTAAGTCCGTCCTTACTGCCGCAGGAAATCTTCGAAGAGACGTCGGTTCAAACGAAGGCAAAGACAACAAAAAAGATGGCGAAGGTGGTGCCCAGGCTGGCCCATCTGATTACGAACTTGACCGTCTCGAACAGACGATCCTTATGAAAGCTATCAGAGACATGAACGTGCCAAAGCTGGTCTCAGAAGATATGATGCTGTTCAACAAGATCTTCGAGGATCTTTTCAGAGACATTGATATCCCAGAAAACACCGATACTACCTTACAAGATGCCATCGAAGAGGAAATGAGACTCGAGAACCTTATTGCATTCCCTGCTCAAGTTACCAAGGTGCTTCAATTATACGAGTCTATGAAGACAAGACACGGTAACATGCTTGTTGGTAAATCTCTCTCAGGAAAATCCACTTGCTGGAAGATCCTTCAAAAGGCATTGGCGAAACTCGCGTTGGTTGACCAACAGAAGTGGTGCGGAGCTCAATACGTGCACCTCAATCCAAAGTCCATTGATGATAAAGAACTCTTCGGTTACGTTAACGAAACCGCTGAATGGAGTGAGGGTGTCCTGTCATATCAAATGGCTCAAATTTGTAAAGATGATTCCGGTGCTGGTGATGTAAACAAGGAAGAAGGCAGTAAGTACAAGCCTGGAGAATACCGCTGGATGATTCTTGACGGTCCTGTTGATACCAAGTGGATTGAGTCCCTGAACACTGTGCTCGACGACAACAAAGTGCTCACCCTGCTTAACGGTGATAGAATTTCGCTCCTTCCTACTGTCGGCTTGCTCTTCGAAGTCGATGATCTATCCACTGCATCTCCTGCTACAGTCTCTCGTTGCGGTATGGTCTATCTTGACGTTAACGATCTCGGCTGGCGACCAATTGTCGAGAGTTGGATCGAAAAGAAACAAGACGAGGAGCTGAAGGCTTTCCTCGATGAACTCTTCGACAAATGGCTTAAAAACTTGTTCAAGGCCAAGAGAGAGCGATGCAAAGAGCTCATCCCTTGCTCAGAAACAAGTCTTACGATTAACCTCTGCCGTCTCTTAGACGCGCTCGAGCTGACCGAAAGCACCTTGAACTTCCAGAACCCTGCAAAGACTGACGAATACTGGCTGTTGCTTGAGAAATGGTTTGCTTTCGCCTGCATTTGGTCAGTGGGTGCTACTGTCAACGAAGAAGGCAGAAAAGTCCTCGATTACAAGATGAGAGAAATTGAATCATTCTTCCCTCACACAAACAGCGTCTATGACTACTTCATTGACCCAGCGAAATCCGAGTGGGCGAATTGGGAAGACAAAATCACTGGTGTTTGGAAACCACCATCCGACGGTGGCGTCCAGAGAGCGCTTGCTGACACTCCTTTCCATCGATTCCTCGTCCCTACCAGCGATACCATCAGAAACAAGTACGTGCTAGAACGTCTTGTCAAGGCCAAGGTTAACACGCTATCAGTCGGTGTCACTGGTACTGGTAAAACTGCTGTGATCAGCGCCATGATCTACACCTTGGACGAGAGCTTTGCCTCATACTACGTTAACTTCTCAGCACAAACAACCTCACGAAAGACTCAGGAAATCATAGAGAGCAAACTGATCTCAAGAACCAAGACAAAGATGGTTCCTGATGGCGGTAAGAAAGCCGTGATGTTCATCGATGACCTCAACATGCCAAGAAAAGAGAAATGGGGAGCACAACCACCTCTAGAACTTCTCAGACAATGCATTGACTATGGCGGTTGGTACGACAGAAGCAAAAAGGAGTTATTCAAACAGATCATTGATGTACAGTTCGTTACAGCCATGGGTCCACCAGGAGGAGGTCGTGCTGAAATCTCTCAGCGTATCCAGACCAAGTTCAACATCATCAACTTCACCTTCCCTACTGATACCCAGATCAGAAAGATCTTCCAGACTATCTTGTCTTACAAGCTCGGTGAGTTCGATGAAGAAATCAAGCCTCTCGGCGAGCCAATCGCTTTGGCGACCATCGCTCTCTACCAGCAAATCTCAGAAACCTTCCTTCCTATTCCAAGCAAGCCGCACTACATGTTCAACATGAGAGATATCTCAAAGGTCTTCCAAGGAATGTGGCAGGCGGATAAATTCTACTGCGATACAAAGCTCAGCGTCTTAAGACTCTGGGTCCACGAGTGCTTGAGAGTGTTTGCTGATAGATTGGTCAGCAATGAAGACAGGAATATCCTCAAGAAGTTCATTTCAGACAAGCTCGAAGGTGAACTGCAATCCAACTGGAAAGACGTTCATGGAGAAGGAGAAGAAGGCCCAATCTTTGTCGATTTCTTGGACGATAACAAGGTCTACCAAGAAGCTCTTGATACCAAGCAGTTGATGGATATCGTAAAGGCCAAACTCCAGGCCTATGTCAAGGAAAAGCGTGACAGCCAGATGAATATTGTGCTTTTCTCACAAGCTCTTAGCAACATGTGCAAGATCTACCGTATTATCATGATGTCGAAAGGACACGCGCTCCTTGTCGGACAAGGTGGCTCCGGCAGACACTCGCTGACTAAACTCGCATCGTTTATTGCTGAGTACGACACCTTCCAAATCAAGATCACCAAGAACTATCAACACAAGCATTTCAGAGAAGATCTCAAACAATACTGCGAGATGATCGGAACGAAACCAAAGAAGGGAGTCTTCTTGTTCTCCGACTCTGAAATCGTCAATGAATCCTTCGTTGAGGACGTTAATAACCTTATCAGTACTGGTGACGTTCCAAACTTGTTCTCCAAAGAAGAAATCTCCGCTATCAAAGACAAGGCAAGAAAGATGGCTAAAGACGCCGGTAAAGAGAAAGAAGAAAGTCTGCTCGAATTCATTATGCAAAGAATTCAGAGCCATCTCCATGTCGTTTTCTGCATGGCTCAGTCCGGTGACAACCTTAGAAACTACACCAGAATGTATCCTGGTCTTGTGAACAATACCACCATCATCTGGTTCATGCCATGGCCAACGGAAGCGCTGTTCGAAGTGGCCGAGCATTTCTTAGAAAATCATCAAAATGTTTTGGAACTTGAACCTGCACTTAAGAATAAAATCTCTACCTTCTTCGGAAACGTACATGCTAGTGTTACCACCCTCGCTGATAAGATGTACGAGGAGTTGAGAAGAAGATACTATGTTACTCCAACGAACTACATTGAACTTGTCAGTGGCTACATCGACTTGCTTAACCTCAAGAGAAAAGAAGTCCAAGCTGAAATCAGAAAACTTGGTACCGGTCTGACTAAACTCGAAGAGGCTCAGATCAGCGTCGATCAGCTCTCAAAGGAGCTCGAATTCACTCATATCGAGTTGTCTAGAAAGCAAAAAGAAAACGAAGACCTCTTGATCAAATTCAACCAAGATCAACGTGATCTCGAGGACAAAAAGAAGGAAGTCTTTGCTAAGGAAGCCGTTGTGTCCAAAGATAAACAAGAAACCGAAAACCTTGCCAGAGACGCTGAAGCTGATCTCCAGAAAGCCTTGCCTGCGCTTTTAGCTGCAGAAGAACGTATCGGAAAACTCAGCAACACAGAACTGGCTGAAATCAAAGCTTACACGAAACCACCAGATCCAGTCATGAACGTCATGAGTGTCGTCCTTATCTTCTTGGGAAGAGGTGATATTTCTTGGGCCTCAGCCAAGAAGGAGTTGTCGGACGCCAGTTTCCTGCAAACTCTGAAAAACTTTGATAAGAACAACATCAGTACCAAGACTATTCACAGAGTCGAAAAGATCACATCTCGACCAGATATGGAACAGGAAGCTGTTTCAAAGATTTCAAGTGCAGCCGGAGAGCTCTGGGGATGGGTCTTGGCCATGGAAAAGTACGCTAAGGCTTTCAGAGATATCGAGCCTAAGAGAATAAAGGTCAACATGCTCAAGGAAAGACTCGCAAAGAGTGAAGAGGAATTGAGCTTCCTCCAGGCACAATTCAAACAATTCAAGGAAGCGCTCGAGCAACTCGAAGAGAAACTGCAGAAGACATCTGAGGAAAAGGAAAGATTCAGACAAAACGCACAGGACCTCAAGATTCGTCTCGAAAGAGCTGATAAATTGGTGTTCTCCCTCGCTACCTCAAAGGACAGATGGGCGGCAAGAAAGCGACAACTCGAGGAGGCATACGAGAACCTCGTCGGTGACGCTGTTATTTCATCCGCGTTTATTTCTTACGCTGGTCCTTTCCCTTCGGAATATCGTGACGATCTTTACAACAAGATGATGCTTCCAACGGTCAAGGATATGAAGATCCCATACAACAGGAAGTACGAATTCTCTGAATTCATGGTCAAGCCAACCGAAATCCAGGCCTGGAACCAACAATCTCTGCCAGCTGATCCATTCTCCATCCAGAACGCTATCCTGGCGACAAAGGCAAGACGTTGGCCTTTGATGATCGATCCACAGTTGCAGGGTAACAACTGGGTAAAGATGATGGAGAAAGAGAACAAACTGATCGTTATCGACCTTCAAACTGATAATTACATGGATAACTACATGGTGAGAGCCATCAACAACGGTCTGCCTATCCTCCTACAGAACATTGGAGAAGAATTGGACCCTGCGCTGGATCCTATCCTCAACAAGAACGTCAAAGAGGTGACACCTGGCAGATGGTCTATCTTCCTCGGCGACAGAGAAGTCGGCTACAACCCTAACTTCCGCTTCTATATCAGCACGAAGTTCGGCAATCCACGCTACACAGCTGAAACCTCAACGAAAATCACGCTTATTAACTTCAGCGTCAAGGAGAAAGGTCTCGAAGAACAGCTTCTTAGTGAGCTTATTAAGCTTCAGGATGCCGACCTTGAAAAGAAACGAGTCGAGCTTATCAAGGAACGTTCAGATAACGACCTTAAGCTGAAAAATCTCGAAGATAAGATTCTTAAACTCCTTCAAGAGACCCAGGGATCGCTTATCGATGATGATAATCTCCTCGTTACCCTTCAGACGAGTAAAGAGACTGAAGATAGCATCAAGCAGCAGATGGAAGCCGCTCAGCAGACAATGAAGAAGACTGATATGCTCCGAGAGCAATACAGAGTGCTGGGATCCAACGCATCACATCTCTTCTTCGTTTTGAATAACCTCTCTCAAATCGACAACATGTACCAGTTCTCTCTGGACTCTTACATCCAACTCTTCGTGAAGTCCATCAAGGCAAGACAGCAGGAAAGATCCCTCGCAGATTCACTCCAAAAGAAGCTCGAAGCCATTGATGAAAGACACAAGAAGAACGTGTACAACTTCGCTTGCCGTAGTCTTTTCGAGAAAGACAAGATCCTTTTGTCAATGCAACTTGCAGTCAAGATTACCAAAATGAAGGGCGAACTCATTGACAAAGACTACGACTTCTTCCTCAGAGGCCCCGTGAACGTCGATAGAAAGGCACAGCCACTGAACCCCGCTCCGGATTGGTTGAGCCCTCAAGCTTGGGATATCATCACCGAAATCGATAAAGAACTTACAAGCTTCGGAGGTATCATGCAAACGTTCATCCTCAACACTTCCCATTGGAAGAAATGGTACCAACACCCTACTCCCGAGGAGGAAGAATTCCCTTGCGACTGGACCAACAAGAATGAGAAAGCTGACCCACTCCTTCAAAAATTGATCATTCTGAAGGCGATCAGACCTGACAGAGTTATCCTCGCTTGCAAGAACTTCGTGAAGGCGAAGATCGGCTCTGATTTCATCAATCCGAAACGCGAGTCCTGGGATGAAATTTTCGTTGACAGTGGGCCATTCCAGCCGATTATCTTCATTCTGTCGCCTGGTGTCGACCCTCTTGACACTGTGGAAGAACTTAAGAAGAAGCACGGCAGAGAACTCCACAATCTGTCATTAGGTCAAGGACAGGCCAAGAAGGCTAGAGAAAAAATCAACGCTATTGCGAAAGAAGGCCAATGGATTTATCTCGCTAACTGCCATCTTTCAATCGGTTTCCTCGACGAGCTCGAAAAGATCATCGACCAACTCCGAACGGAAATCGGCGAAGACAGCACCTTCAGACTCTGGCTCTCAAGTAATCCGCATCCTAAGTTCCCGATCTCCATTCTGCAAAGATCAGTCAAGATTACGACTGAGCCTCCAAAGGGAATTAGAGAAAATATGCTCAGACTTTACACTAATATGACTGACGATCAATTCAACAGAGTCACCAACAAGGCGCAGTACAAGAAGTTGCTCTTCAGTCTCTGCTGGTTCCACTGCATTCTTCTCGAGAGAAGAAAGTTCAAGACTCTGGGCTGGAACGTGAGCTACGACTTCAACGAGTCTGACTTCAAGATCTCTGAAAACATCCTTCAATTGTACCTCGACCAAAATGTTGAAAAATCAATGACAGGAGATCAAGTCAAGTCAATTCCATGGGATGCGATCAAGACTCTCATTTCAGATATCAACTACGGAGGTAGAGTAACCGATGATTGGGACAGAAGACTCCTGATTACCTACTCCACCGAGTGCTTCAGCGAAAAGGTCTTGCTTGATGAGAAGCACAAGCTTGTTGATTTCATTGACTTTGATTACAGTATTCCTGACGAATTCCTTGCCGGTTGGAAGCAGCCTCTCGATAAACCAAAGGGATTAACGTCTCTCTCAGCTCATGCGTGGTTCTATGAGACAAAGATCAGAGAATACCCTGACATCGACCCTCCAATCGCATTTGGACAGCATATTAACGCCGAAATCTCATCACAGATCCAAGATAGTACCATGCTGCTTGACGGCATTCTTTCACTTCAGCCAAGAGCCGTTACATCAGGAAGCGAGACTAAAGAAGCTGTTGTTGGAAGAATGATCGAAGATCTGTTGAAAAACGAAAAGATCCCTGAAGTTATTGATATGTATGAGGTCGCGGAGAAGATTAAAGTCATCCCTGATGACAACCCACTGAAAGTCGTGCTTAAACAAGAACTTGCTCGATACAATAAACTGTTGGCCTACCTGAGAACCTCTTTGGACAATCTTGAGAAAGGTATTAAAGGTACGATTTTGATTTCAGAAGACCTCGAAGAGATCATGGACAGTCTTTACGAAAATAAAGTCCCAGCAGCTTGGAAATTCGCTTACCACAGTCTTAAATCTCTCGGAAGCTGGATTGAAGATCTGAACCGAAGAATCAAAGAGGTAAATTTTAACTTCTTTCATCAGTCTTAATTAACCGCATTTGCTAAATAGATGCACAGCTGGGCCATGAAAGGTCAACCTGCTGTCTTCTGGATTTCCGGCTTCACATATCCTACAGGCTTTACCACTGCTCTCCTACAAGTAACTCTATTATACACGAACTTTTAAGCTAATATGACCCTTTCTTAATCTTATAGAAAGCTGCAAGATCCTTGAATATTTCCATTGATAGTTTGAGCTTCGAACACATTTGCCAATCCTCGGAAACGAGCACTACTCCATCGAAGGACGGTGCTTACGTGAGCGTATGACAATATTTGCTTTTCTTGTTTTTTAAAGGGATTTCTCCATAGGGTTTGTTCTTAGAAGGTGCCAAATGGGATTGGGATAAGAAGACTCTCGTCGAGCCAGAGTCAATGAAACTCTTCTATAAGATGCCGATTATTAACTTCAAGCCTGTGATTGGTGACGGTGCTGGCAAGTCGAAGGCTAAGAACAAGAAGGAGCCATACAAGTGTCCAGTGTACATGTATCCAATCAGAACAGGAGTCAGAGAGCGTCCTTCATTCATGTTCGCCATTAATCTTGACCCTGGTATCAGTGAGTCCGACCACTGGACAAAGAGAGGTACTGCTCTCTTGATGTCTCTCGCAGACTAAGTTGGTTCAAATGAGTTAAGAGTATATATAAATATTGAACGTTGCTATTTTAGTTGATATGTCAAATTAAATTCCTTTTCTTATTGCTCGATAATTTTGAATAGATGAATGAGAAATTTCTTGAAATGATTCTAACTTCAAAAGCTTGACAAAAAACTCCAGTGCTTCCTAGATACACAATAAGTAGGAATATAATAACAATAACGACGAGGATTGTTACCCTTACTTGAAAGGAATTAGGCACTTTTAGATAAATATATTATCCCATTGAAAATCAACGTCCACGCAGCACTAAATGACATAGCTAATAATAATAAAAAATGATATCTCCCTTCTACTCTTGACTTTAACTTTCACAACATATCTAGATTTGATTTATTGAGTCAGCAGCTTGTAGTTAATACAGCTTATAAACAAGGAGCCAGTCAAAATCAAAAACGATAATACTAATACAACAACAAAATGACTTTATTAAAACCAAAATTGTGTAAATCAAATTGTAACTTCAATTCCCTCACACTTGTATCTTTGAACTATAGAAACTTGTTGAGGTACCTCGTTTCGAGGGATTCAGATTTGCCGGTGAGATAATATGAGCAGGCCATTGTTTCCATACAGGAGGATTTATAATCTCTCTAATGCCTAAAATCACCTGCGGATCATCAAGGTTCTCATATTTCTTCTGCTCAGTTAAAATTAATTGGGGCTTTCGAATATTCCACCTCAGCAGCTCCTTTGCATCAAGAGGACGAACGTTGACCAAATTGGGCAGCTGCCTGGAAGGAGAAGGACTCTTCGAATCTTTTCCTTTCGTTCTATCTTCCTTTACATGCAGGATTTGTAGTGTTCGGAAGGAGGACTTCGTCTGATTCAACTTTGCTTTCGAATCTCCCCTTTGGGCCCGCGGATTTGAGATTGATCTGCCATTAGAAGTTTTCTCTGCGAGACCATTCCTTAGCAATGAGTGTTGACTTGGAGATATGCTTCTCCAATTTCGATTATGAGTGGATCCCATCGTGCTCTGACGTATCGCGTTTGAGCCCTCATAAGGTGTGAATTCCGATGGCGAAGTATTTTGATAATAGCTGGTTTCCTTTGTTAAGGTAATGCTGCTCTCCTTGACCTCTGATGTGCGGCTTTCATTAATCTCTTTTAACCTGTCACGGCCCCGAAAGGCTGCGAAATCCCTTTTACCGGTCGTTGGTCGATGAGGAAGAAAATCCATTCTTTGATCATTAAGTTTAAAAGACTTTTCCAGCAAAGGAGGTAGTTTTTCCTCTTCATTTGGATCTGTTGGATGAGTTGACAGTGAGCCTTGGCCGTCAGCATTAACATCTTCTTCATTCACCCCGCAAAACATATTTTGCCTGAACTTGCCTCTTAGCACCTGTCGCCCTGGAGTATACAGTTCGCCTTCGCCATGCTGCAAACCCCTTCGCCACTGTCCTTTATAGACGCTTCCATCGACCCAACTCATTTCTCCGTACCCATGCCTCAGGTCATCGAAATACTCTCCTTTGTAGCAATTGCCTGACAACCAGGTGTAGGTCCCAGTCCCACACTTCTTATCATTGATCCATTCCCCTTCATAAACATCAGATTTGCCGAAACCTTTGCGCCATGTTCCAGTTCCATGTCGCAAGCCATTCTTGAAAAATCCTTTATAATTGCATCCATTACTCCAGTAATATTCCCCAAAACCGTTTGGCTTTCCGTTCTCGTACGCTCCCATGAAAAAATCTCCATTGGCGAATCGCTCCGTGCCGTGGCCATGTTTCAGAGCAGCCATGAACTCTCCCTCATAGCGATCTCCTAATAAGTAATTTCAGAATGAATGCTATCATTTCAGTTTACCATTTCGCCAGATATGGACTCCTTGTCCTTCTTGTCTCCCATTTTTCCATTCTCCGACATAAGACTCGCCTTTTGCACCTTTCCACATTCCTGAGCCATGTTTCAAACCAGCGCGCCATTCGCCTTTGTATAATTCTCCATTCTTCCAAATAAACGTGCCGATACCCTCTGGCTTACCATTAAGAAATTCGCCTTCATAAATATTCCCACTTGACGTTATTTCTAGTCCTTTGCCATGCCTCATATTGTTTTCCCAGTCTCCTTCGTACACGCGTCCATTGATGTAAACCATAATTCCTACTCATTGATATTCAATTGTTACTTATTGGTCATTGAGCCATTGAAATACCTTTGCCATGACGATTTCCGTTCGTGACATGCCCGAAATAAACACAATCCTTAAACCGTTGGATTTTGGTATTATTTCTGGTGAGTAGATCCTCCATTTTGAAATCCTTATTGCGTGGCATGTAGTCCTGGAGCGCGCCACTTAAATCCTTTGGATTTTTCAACTCATGGACTATACGAGCAAGATCAAACTCTAGAACTCGGGGCACAGTTTCATTTTTCGTTGACCTGATTGTTTCATCAGAATTTCCATCTTCGTTTATGAAATCGTCCAACGTTCGATAGCCGATTGATTGATTATTGCTGATCCGCTTTGTGTTCTCGAACTGTATGCCCCTCAGCGGAGTGAGTAATGGATTTCGCAAAGCATCTGGTCTGATTTGAGATGCGTCAAGGCTGAGAAAATGAAGTTGTGAGACATGAGAATTGGAGAGAGGGAAAAAGTACCTTAGTTTTGCTCTTGAACTTGCTTCTGTTGTTGCATTCCGTGAGTTACTGCCCTCGGTGGGAGTGTAATGTTCTACTCCGAAGGCATCCTTTGTGAATTGCTTGAGCTGATTCATTTGTAACTCTTGGACGCCTAATAAAATTTATTGTTATCGGCTCTGGTTGATGTTTTTTGATAAAAATCTTGAAAATATTACAAAGAAACAGATAATGCTACGGACTCTGAGCGACACCTGTTACTCCTTGCCTCTTTAGATTTTAACAGAAATTGAGTTATGGGGATATTAGGTAGGTTAGCTGTAAATTCCAACTGGATTAGAAAAAGAAATTCCATTAGTCAAATGAATACGCAAGAATTGTAATACTTTTCGAAGTTGTTTCGCTGGCTACTCTTTGAAAATGATAAAAGAGACTCCAGCGCAAACTATCCTCATTTGCGAAATGAGATATTCTCAGGCTCAAACTGCTAACTATCATATAAAAGTGATCACAAAACTCCATTAAGAATTTTTAATCGATTGCTATATATTTCTCCATTATCCTATGAATTGACAGATAATATCCCTATTATTTTCAACTTCTGCGATCTAATGAACTTAATGCATTCATATTGGCTATAATTTCTTCGTAAGCTTGTTATGAGGGATTCCATTTGCCATATACTCATCTCCTTCAATGATGAAGCCTAATTTTTCATAGAACCCGACCGCTGATTTCCTTGGTTGGATCACCATTGTCTTGAAACCTTTCTCTTTGGACAGGGCTTCAAGTGCTTTGACAAGTTCAGTGCCTAGGCCTTTTCCTTGCTTGTTCTCATCGACAAATACCTGTCTCATCTTTATTTCATCATCATTGAGCTTCGATAAAATGGCTCCCGCTACCAGCTGGCCATCCAAGAATCCAGCATAATGCATATCTGATACCTCATTATCCAGTTCTTCTTTCGTGAGATCAAGACCAAGCGGAATTCTCAAAATCTTCCGCCGAAATTCGACGGCTTTTTCGTACTCAGGGGATCGATGAGCAATCTCTTTAATTGTTAGCTTCGATTCCATTTCGTAAATGCGCTCAGAGTGTATTTGTCAATAAATTTAAAATTACAAACTCAAGATGCTAGTCTCTTCAATATTTCTGTAGTTACAATTATACTTTCAAACTCTGCATGAGAGAAGGCCTATCTATTGACAGCAGCAACAGCAGCCAATATCAGTTTAACGTGACTTATGACCTGTCGGATCGTAGCAGATCGCAAATAGTCATTAGACCATGCTAAATAGGCTATTCAGCATTTGGCTTTGTCCCCTTTTAAATTACAGATACTCATAACTTTTTCGAATAGCAATTTTCAAATAATTTGTTAAGAGGTGAGTATTCAGCACAAGATGGTATAAGACTCATAGCGCTACTACTTACTTAGTCGATAAAGATAAGAATCAAATTTTTTAAATGAACTATAATGCCTTACCTACCTTGTAATGAGGAACGGTAACCTCTACAAATTCGTCTCCTTCAATCTGATAGCCCAATCGCTCATAGAATTTTAATGCTGTCTTTCTCGCATGTACTACCATCTTCTTATAGCCTCTCTCTTTGGCGGCAGTTTCGAGGACTTTGACCAGTTCCGAGCCGTATCCTTTTCCTTGGCAGCTGTCATCCACGCATACTTGTCTCATTTTGACGTCTTCATCGTTGACTTTTTTCAAAATAGCAGTTGCGACAGTTTTTCCATCTACAAATCCTGAATAATGAATTTCTGAGGCTTCATTATCAAGATCTTCTTGAGTAAAGCCGAGGCCCAAGGGAACTCTTAGAAGCTTGAGCCGTAATTCCACAGCTTGATCCCATTCAGATGATTTATGGGCAATTTCTTTAAAAGTGATCTTTGAGTCCATTTACTTCGCTTTCTGTTCTTGATTTTATTTGCAAATTAAGTTATTGGACACATATATAAAATACTTTAAATGGAAATCATGGTGAAACAAGTAAAAAAAACTTAGAACCGTTGAATTATCATTCAACTTCGAGGATCCTAAGAGGAAGGTGAGGATTATCACGTCAATGATTTCTTTCGCTGTCGTGTGATCTATGACTATCAATTCATCTTTAATTTCACAGTTTTCAAGCCTCTGCCATCACGAAATTATGATTTTGTAATCGAACCCAACATAGAAGTCTGTAAGGAAAATTTAAGATGCCATTAGGTTCAAATATTTTGGAAGTTTTGATTACATGTAACTAACTAATCAACATGCTGCAGCCCAGTTTCAAATTAAAACTCAAGCCCAAAAATTTATATTGTTTTAGCTCGGAAGTCTTACTTCGGACCAGGATGGCATAACTGCTCTCATATCAGATATTTAGCTTACTTAATAAAGCAAAACAATTGGATAAAAATTTAACTCTCTGATAATATCTTTATAACCTTGCGATGTGGAATGGTCACCAATATATACTCGTCTCCTTCAATCTGATAATCCAATCGCTCATAGAATTTTAGCGCGGTCTTCCTTGCATGCGCGATTATCCTTTTATAGCTTTTTTCTTTAGCAGCAGATTCGATGATTTTATTCAGTTCAGACCCGTAGCCTTTTCCTTGATGACTATCATCAACACATATTTGTCTTAGTTGAAGATCTTCATCATTTGCTTTTCTTAAAACAGCAGCTGCGACCACCTGCCCATCGAGAAATCCTGCAAAATGCATATCTGAATATTCATTCTCTAGCTCTTCTTTCGTAAAATCCATGCCTAATGGGATTCTCAGAATCTTTCGTCGTAATTCTACAGCTTGCTCCCAGTCAGGCGATTTGTGTGCAATTTCCTTAAATGTGATCTTTGAATCCATTTTGTTTGCTGTCTCTTGATTTTATTAACAATTTAATTTATCAGTACCACAATGAAATGCAATGTAACTTATAGCCAAAAATGACAAGATCACACAAATTTTATCATATTTGGATGCGCAGAAAGAAAGATTTTGGTTGCTTACTTAAAAGCTTTCTTTCGCTTCAAAGTCACGATTGCTCATCTATACAAAAGTTTTGGAGATCATGCAAATGAGCAATAATGTATAGAAATTGAAATCATCTTCACTAGTAGTGTTCAAAACACACGATTCTCTTTAAATATGCCAAATAGCTCATGATTGTAAGCATTTTTTTTATTTAATTATCGAAAAGCGATCAGCGAACCTTTACTATTGCTTGAAAGCAATGAAGAAAAAAAAATTTCAGACTTTCATACATCCCTTATATCAGTTCTAAATGACTTAACCACAGCTCGAATTACTCAGCGAAACTAAAGATGACGATATATGAAATAAACTATAATTTCGGCCGTAATTGCTTCATCATCTTGTATTGTACAATTCCAGCTTCCACAAACTCATCACCTTCAACAACATAATCCAACCGTTCATAGAACTTGTAGATTGTTTTCCTCCCTTGCAGCACCATTCTCTTAAACCCTTTCTCTCTAGCATCAACTTCAAGGTATTTAACCAGTTCTCGGCCTATTCCTTTTCCTTGAAGACGATCATCGACACAGACCTGTCTCATTTTAACAACCTCATCACTTAGCTTCGTCAAGATAGCTGATGCAACCAACTGATCATCCAAGAACGCTGCAAAATGCATTTCGGAGATCTCAGGGTCAAGATCTTCTTTAGTAAACTTCCCTCCCATTGTGTTAGCTTTCAATATCTTTTTCCGCAGTTCAACTGCCTTTGCGTACTCTGGTGATCCATGAGCAATTTCCTTAACCAAGAGTTTTGAATCCAGTTCCTTAAATGCGAGCTTAGACTCCATATCCTGAGCACAATCCGAGCTTATTATTAAAAATTAATTTATTTGCGCAGCAGTTGACATACTCAGGACTTGAGAATTACGAAACCTAGTCTAACAAACAAATTGAGAAAGTCATAATCACTTTATTATTTCGTATTTTCATTATCAATAATTTAAACAAAATCCATTAGCTTAATTTCATTTGAGAATACCGATATATTAATGTATAGATGTATATATTGGTTTACGCACTCGAAATCTCAATGAGACATTTGAATGTATTACATTGCATGATAATCTGTCGATGATGGTTTGCTGCGAAGACCTAACATCATGCAAAATTTGGCACAACATCCGGGTGTACTCCTTTTTTCATCGGCATCGATCAGCGACAGGTGGACTTTGCCTTTGGTATTTTCCATACTAAGACCGCTAGTCGAGTGCATTGATTCGCCTCGTGATTTAGTTCGTTTGATAGTAGGATCAATCACGTCTTGCAAGGATGCCGCGTCTTCGTTAATATTATATTCTTTCAGCTTCAAATGCTTCACGTCGAAGTCCATGTCAGGATAATTCTCCACATCGTCAATAAGCGAGCTTCCCTATAGTAATAATATTAGTACTGTGGAAGGTAAGAGCATCTCATTACGTCTTTATAGAACACTATCAATGGGTCGACTTCATTTTTGCCTTGCATCAAGGCTCTAGCACTGATCCCATTTAACGCGTCCACCCACATCGTAGTATCAGCTTGATTTTTGGCGCGTAATCGCATTTTACGCCCGTCGTTAAACACAATCTTAAACTCATTGTCAGAAATCTCATCACATGACTCAAGCAATTGCAGAGGGAATTTCGACTCGGCCTTTTGAGTATTGTGGAACTTATAGACGTAAAGGGTGTATCCTTTGATACTGAAGAATAGAGTCTTCCACCTAGCAACATTTCATCCCATGTATATAAGCTCTCAAATTACTTGGCTTTTGGATGGAAATTCGAGGCGAAAGCCGCTAGAAGCTCGTCCTTATGCAGATCAAGATATCCCTCTATTTCTTGGTTGTCGTTCTCCTGCAGATGGGAAGAAACAAAGTTTTTAGGTTTAATTGACAAGAAGATGTATGCTACCTTTGTTTTGATTGTATCGGTGTTTCTGCGGTCTTGCTTAGTCACGACTTCCTTTACTTCAGTAATATCAACTACATTATTGAGTGAGTCATTCACATTAACCGAAAGAAATACGCAAATCAAAGTTGTTAAGCTTTTGGAAGATGTCCACTGTCATATCATCGCTCTCTTTTCTAGCAAAAACAGGTCTTGATGCTCTGACGGGTTCTTTTCTTTCCTCTCTAACCTCGAGCGACTCGATAGCCTACAGTAGTAACATATCAATACAACAAAGCCTTAAACCACAGGAGTACCTCTCTGATGAATCTGGCAGCTTCTCTTTTTTCTCCCTCGGTTAGATCCTTCCTCATATCGACAAATTCGACTAAGGTCTTGGAATTCACCGCTCCTTGATAGTGGGTTTTCAGGTCCTTTGAGTAAATCATTATCATTCCGGGATTGCAATTCAAAAAATCGCGAAAGTCATGCAGTATCTTCAGACCGCGCTCAAGCGAATGCTTATCGACCTTCCCACTTTGGATGAAGAACTTCGAAACTGCGGCTATGACCTCGTCGATTTTTTTGCCTGCTCTTACCACCTTATCGATAAATTTGCGATTTTTGTTAAGTACACTAGAAAGGATAAGATGTATACTAGATCTTGCTCATCTTTCATCTTCTGGAGTTTCAGCAAGCTCATTGAATATTCATGTAGTAACTGTTCAAATGAAGTCTTCCAGACTCTCGTCACAAAATCTTCACGAAGTTTTGGCAAGGCGTCCTTAATAAGTCTTCCAAGCTGTTCGAGGAGAAGGTCCTATTGAGAGCATTAGTGCCAAATCGCTCATATCTGAAGATTTACAATGTTGAGATCGAGAGGGTTCCTTTTGTATTCTTTTCCGAGAATAGAGAACCAGAACCTCACTATGTATATCAGGCAAATGGTCGCGCTTTCTTTATTTGCGAATTTGAACTCGTTTTTCTCAAAAATTTTCACGATTTCTTCATCCGTCAGCCCTGTAACTTTTTTCACCGACACCACAAACTGGTCGCATTTTTTGTCATGGTCCTGAAGCGAATTGCAAAACGCGTAATAATGCTCTAGAGAAAGCGGGATATTATGCTTTGAAAATGGTGTAAGGCCGAGGTTAATTGAGTTCTTTGTTACCAGAATCGCCTTGTAGCCTCTTGTATAGTAATCAAGCATTTCATTACAATTATTCAGCATCTCGTCGATGAAATCTGGAGCTCTGCACTTCTGACAGAAATTAAAAACTTCTTGGATCAAATTCCAAAGCTTTTCCGGACCACAGGTTATCGCTTTCAGCTTGGCATTTACTCCAGGCTTCGAATCAACTTCCTAAACGTCATTATAAAAGCGTATTTAATAACTGCTTCAGATATATCTGGTTGATTTACCGTTCTTAATATATCATTTATTGCGAAAGTGTTAACATGAAGTAGTTTATGTCCAAGCGACCGCGCCAAGAGTATGACTGCTTCAGAGAGTCTTGGATCGACGAAGGGTTCACCGAAGGTTTTCAGCGCCTCGATATATGTACTGAAGAAATAGCAAATGTCGAATATTTGGTTGTTCTAGTGAAAAATAAATTTATCATTCCTTTAACAGGGAATATCATAATGGCTTTACCGTTAGAGCTTTGCGGTGAATAGAGAAGAACTCTTTCCAAGCCTCCATCATTTTACCATGAAAATAAGTTGCGTAGTTCTCAAGCAGCCCGTAATGCTTCTTTTTCATCGCGCAGCAGGCGTTGATGACTGCAAGATACTCCTTGCTCAGGTTTTTAGATGCCAAAATAAACTCTTGGCAATCAGAAAAACTAAGAATTGAAAATTAAACTACGCGCAAAACTCAATGAAAAAAGTACTTCTTAAACAGCTTTTTCCCTCCGTATCTGTTGAACTGATCTTCAATGATCTGTTTCACTTTCTGCGGCTCCTAAGTTATATTACCAACGTTATCCTGTCGGTTGCTATCCCTGAGCAAATACCTCAGCATTCGCGTCGTAAAGTCTGGCAATTGGATTTATATTTTTCAGGGGTTTCACTTTCGCGTGCTCGAACTCGTAGCTCGTTCTCATGGACAAATCAATACCATTGAGCCACCTGAAAGCAACAATGAACAACATGAAGCCTAATTTGTTACTTGAGTCTCTCGGAAAGCGAAGTTGTCTGTAAGAAATATTTGTTTCCACCAGTGTCAATAACCCATTTGTATGTATCATCGCCGACCTTTTTATCTTTCACATTAATACCCACAATATCTCTGCAGTTTCAATTGAGTCACTGAGAGAAGGCATTTGCTATTATTACTTGGTAGATATCGTGAATTCTGGAGGCGCAGAGGATAAATCATCGTTATAAAAGTAGATTGTATCAAACTGAAGCCCAGCTGGTAATTTGCTCTCATGCAAAAATTCCTCATCATCCTCTTCTTCAAGTGAAGGCACCTGATTTAGCCTTTAATTAAAGAGGATTTGGAAAGTAATTACAATGGGCTTTGGAGAGATCAAAATGAGCCATTTTCTTTTAAAAACTTCTCTAATACCCGTATCATTAAGCATTTCGTCGACCAATCCGACTCCCAGTGCCTCTCTTTGCTCGATTGTCATGAAACCTCAATCATCCTTTATTGCAAAACCAAAAAATCAGTCGTTTACCCATGAGAATCCTAGGTCCTAAGATCCTTGGCTGAATTCTCGAAAGGACCTCGAAATAGTTTTTTTCCTTCAGATACTCCTCGTTGGGAGCGTCAGAATCGTCAAGGATTAAGTTAGTTGCTGTCTCTCCAATTTTTTTCGTGATTTTCACTGCAGTTCCGACTGCTTTGTCAACAATCAGCTTTTTGGTCGTGTTTGCAACGAATTTGATCGGTTTCATCAAGATGAAAGTCGATGCTGATTGCGCTCGAATCTCTGAAAATTGATCATCTTTATCATCGAATTTGATCGATGATTCACTCATGCGCACTCGGACTAAAATTCACAGCGTGACGGGAATTAAGATCAGCCTGTTATCAGTAGCTAGTACTCTTATTATCCTCGTTTTTTACATATTCTCGCAGGATTTCCAGCCCTTGAACCCACCTCTCTCTTTCATCTTTACTCCAAGCCTTAAGCTTATACGTTCTTCCTTGCATCACTAAATGGAACCTAGCACATAGAGAAATCAGCAACAACTGGCTATTGTAAACTTACTTCTCAGGTTTTCCGCCGTCATCAATTTTCAGGATATTAGAGATTGCAATCTGGCCCTTAATTTTCTTGGGATTGGAAGAATCCTGTCGAAATGCAGTAAAAAAGTGAGTTAATAGCACATGGAGTTATTGCACCTCCTCGTTTTGATAATAAGCCAGAGTCCTTCCATTATCAATAACTGCAAAATATCTAAGGTTATATGGCTAGTGAGTTTTTTTTTCTGAGATTCCAGAAGTACCTGTCTTGATATCGCTGGATTACACCTTGTCCGATCTTCCCAAGCTTGCCACGTAGTTTGATAGCCTATAAATTTTGGGATGAGTTTTGCTAGAGTTCATGCTTGGTGTAACCTCTGCGAGTTTATCCTCCATAAGCAATGATTGTTTGATAAATCTGTAAATTTTAAATTAGCCTTTTGAGAGAAATTACTGACTTCCCGAGTATATAAATATATACTCGTTTTTACCCTCTTGCTTATGAGGAAACAGAAGGTCAGGAGTAGGGTAAATTCTACTCGTTCCTTGTATACTGCTAATTTCCACAATGAGTGGCCTAACAAAAATCACATTTCCTTGATGAGCTCCGAGTTTCAGACTAGAAATGTAGAGTATGCTTGAAGTCACGGGCTGGTTTGAGAAATATAAAGAGTTACAAAGGAAGGAAACCGATTTAGGTTGTCTATTATGGATCTTTGAAAGGAAAAATACTGATAGGACATCGAGAAAAAACCTGTCAACGAATATAACTTGCATATTTTCTGTTGTAAATGATTAAATGAATTCGTACCAGAAATGGATACGACTTTGCTAAAATTACTTTATTTTTTAAAATTTGTTTCAGGGTTGTGTGATCTTTCAAGGGCAGCTCAAACTTTATGGTACTCTATTATCTCCTCCACTTGTTGGAGGATTGAATCTGCCTTATCCAACAATTTACTACTCTCTCAAATCTATTCGATTTTAGTTGTAAACATGCCAAGGTAAACAATGCGACTTGGACTGTCCTAGCTTCCTTTCCATTTCCATTATCAGAGGTGCCTTCCAAAAAAAATTTTAAAAATTCCTCAAGTCCGAATAAGAGCATATTGTTATTAGCTGAGCATGTTTCACAACGGATCATGCTGCAAACATTGCAAGCATTCGTTTTTGACACTGCGCTATCATGCGACGAATAAAAAAAATAAATATGCAAATTTGAATTATACTTCTAAAACAATCAGTTAGAATTAAAACTACACAGAATTAATTTTCAGAGACGAATTTCAGGAGACTCGCTTGTATGGACGAGCTCCCTTAACACATGGCAACTAAAGCCTCATACCCAGAAGTACACCTTTTGAGCATGTATATTGATTAGAACATCAGTCCGATATCCTTACTATTAACGGTGTCATAATTCAGATTAGAAAAAAACTTTTAAATATCAATCTTAAAGAATTTTATTTCAGATAAAAAACGAAAATCTCATGCAACAATCTGAACCAAACAGGGTGGCTCGATCGCAGCCCAACACAATTAACACACAGAAACCCAGCCGAAACCAAAGCAATGATCCTCAAATGCAATCCAGCATAATTCCTGGAGTGCAGAATATGCAATTTTCTACAATGATAAAAAAAGCTCAGACTAGGAATATGACACAAAGCTCAATAAACCCAAAAACCGTACAGATCCCTTAGTTGATAGACCACTAATAACAAATAATCCTTTGGTATTTGCAGGCTGATATGTTCAAATCCTACGTTAGCAAAGAGGTGAGTAAATCGATCGCTGCTGAGGCTCAACAGCTGAGACAGTCTCTATTGCTGGATTTGGCCAATACGTCTTTAAGCATCAATAAAATCGGTAAAAGAGCAACTAACTAGGAGTCACTAACATCTCACTCAATACAGGAAAGAAGATGAAGAAATTGGTGCATAGAGAAGGAACTTTAGAATCTCAAAACCTATTCAGTCTGAGCCAGGTGAAAAAAAATCGCAAAAAGGACTACGTTGTTCCAATGGAATTCCTCCCACAAACCAGGGTCACTTCCTCTTTCAGTCCTCGTGCTAATTCCAAACCCTTAGGCTGAGTATGAAGCAACGAAACGCGGACTTCCATGGCCGTCTGATAACGCGAAATATGGCAAAACTAACTTCAGAATTCTGTACAGAAGAGCCAAACCTGCAGAATCAGGCGCAGCTGCAAAAGAACCAAAAGAAGAATTCGATACATATTTTGCTTTCAGCAATGAAGCTGAGGTACACATTGTTTACTCTTCACCACAATGACCATCATTCTCAAAACTTAGTTCATAAAAGTCAGAAATTACCTCTTTCTTCTGAGACTCTTGGATGGCAAGAACAACTTGGTATCTAAACCAATCCCACAAATACTCCAAGCGTTGAGCAATTCGGTTAAACTGCAGTTGATCGCCAAGGTTTGAAATCAATTCTCTGCTTCTCAATTCGCTAATATCTGCAAAAAATACAGATTAGAGAACAAATCCGCAAAAGAGCAATCACAATCCAACAACACACAGAAATGAAAAAAGTATTATGACTTTATTAGAAGTCGTATTCTAATAATAATGTTCTAGAAAAATGCCCTGGAAAATTCTCGCGTAGCGAAAAATTTTGATAACTACATGAGACACCTGCTTATCAGTACAGCTCACGAGAAGGCCAAAAAGGTGTATGAGAAAACTCAACATGACAATGCTATTCAGAAACGAAAAAGAGAGCTAGTGCAAGCTCTGGAGAATTCATCGATCTTGTTCTTCTACGATAAAAGCCTTGTGAATAGACTGCTTTCTGATTGGCAGAATCTTTCTGAAAAGCTAAAGAGACCAGATTCTCAGAGAATACAGATAATTTTCAAAAGCATTGAGATACCGTACACCATAATCAAGCCGACTTTCAAAATTGTGGTTCTCGTAAGATTCCCCCATTTTTGATCAAATATTCTGATCTTTTTGTCATCCAGATTGAAAGAAACGGAGCGTTTAAAGGCGCTTTGAACATCAATGATGAGCTTCTCTATAATGAGTCCAAGGAACTCCAAGCGATGCCCATTATCAAGAAAAAGATAGACTCAAAGACAATAGCCTGGCGATTGACACAGAAATCTCTGACGCACGATGAATTTGTTAATTCTGATCGAGAGCTCTTGGATTTCAACAAGCCTTACGTGATAACGCTAGACTCTATCGCAGAAGCCAATATTGAGTACGTTCGGTTCAAATTTGTCGTTACCGACGAAAACGATAAGCTTCAAGCGCTCTATTACGCGAAGCTCGAGCACTTGTTTAAATCGAGTAAAAGAGGAATGGATATCAGTCTAAATCTAGGAACTTCACCCGAAGGGCAAGGACATCTGTTAAACTTAGGCGTGATTTCTCAAAGCGCGGATCTTCATCACCATAATCCGACTCACCGCAGCAAATTCCTGACACAGGATTACCTTCAAGACATCCATTTTAACTATTCATTCAAATTTCCTCATATTACGCCTCGCCATCATAAATTCATCTCGCTGCTGCCAGAGTCTTGGAGAGCGATGGATGAAGAGTTAAAAAATAACCATCGATCCGGCGACCTGGGAAAATGGGTTCAGAGAGTGAAATATAAACTTGCTAGACACTACCATCGGAACAGCGCTAGACACATTGCTAATCTGGAGCAAACAAATGTGCTCTGGGCGAATCTTCAGGAAGAACTGGCACGATACTCGCTGACGAAACCAACCAACAGTGAGGATATCTTCATCGATGAAGGGTCTCTTCAGAAAATGATCGAGCAATACCAACCGAGAAGATTCGATTCGCCTGCCGGGTCTTTTGTGATGAAAGACAAGCCTGCAAATCTGAATCAGGGGGAGGAGATGATGTCGAATGAGTACGGTCAGCTCGAACCAGCGGAAGCGAAGATTGTATCATACTTATTCAAAAGAGATAGATGGGAATCGAACCCCAACTGGAGACCTTACTACGATAAACTGAAAGAGATTTGTGAGAAGGGAGTTCCGCCGCAGCTGAGGAAGATCATCTGGTCTGAGTTAAGTCGTGTTTGTTACTTCATCGAGCTCACAGAGATGTTCCTCGCTCAGGCTGAATTGCAGCAGAAATACGAGGCTTTTGATCCTGGACAGAAATTGGAAGCTGTCGCTGGGCGGACCACAAGGAGTCGTCTTGTCTATGAGAAGCTGAAATGGCAGGCGCTTAAGGAGTTTTATTATCTCTACCAGGAGCTGGAGGAGGACATTGATACTCTGCGAGAAAAGCAAGGAAAAGAGAAGCTTGATTATGAAACGAGCTTGAGGAATATTTGCAAAACTTTTATCTATTGGTCGCATCTCTTCGCAAACATTCAAATCGAAGAGGTGAAATACTACGTGAGTTACTCGCGTGCGATTGTGACACTCTGCCAGAGCTTGATCGTGGCCCTTAGCAGCTCGTATTTGCAAAGCGAAATATATGTTGAGGAAGACACAGTATTCTGGTTGTTGATTTCGCTGACTACGTATATCCTTGCAAGCTACTACGAAACTAACGAAGAAGCTTTGAGCGTCGAAGTGGTGGCATCTGGAGACAGCCGACTGAAAGGCCGTAAGAATAATAAAATCACGTTGTCTGCGTTGAGGTGCCCAGAAATCAAGGGTATCAAAGGAGATCTCTTGCTGTTAAAGCTATTGCTGAGAGAACTCGAGCCCGATATTTTCTATAAATTTGAAGAGTTAGGACTGCCATTAGAGGAGTTCTTCGCTGATCACATGCTTACGCTTTTCTCGACACTGCTCAGTCCAGGCCTCACGTATCGCATATGGGATCTGATCTTCTTAGAAGGCTCTGCTTCTAATCAGGTAAATTCACTCTAATTTCATCCTTTAAAGCGTTTTTCTGTTTATTTTTCGGCAGGTGAGAAGTCATAGAACCGCTGTTATCACCGTATTTACCATCCTAAGAAACTGCAAAGAAATGATCCTTGCTGCTAAGACCTACAAAGAGGTCACATTTATTCTCGAGCTCTATTGTAATACTCCTCGACAGACCTTCTTTGTCTATAACCTATAAAATTAGCTAAATTTGAGGTGAACTATGACGAATTTCTGACAAAAGTGCAGAATAACATCACCGAGTACCTCGAACAGCTCATCCCGGACTCTGAAACCTTTGTTCAAAAACTCCAATTCATCAAATTCGCGGTCTTTTCAGGCAAGTTAGGGAAATTCGACAGCACTATTCGAGATATCGAGCAGCGTATTTATCAGTACCATTCGGTCATCAACGAAAGAAATAACGTCATTTTCGGTCTCACATGCACCCGTCACCGATGGCCCGAGGACACAGAGAACGAAAATCTGAGCTATGCAACGCTTTCGGAGATGATTGGGAAGTTTATTGCGTTATTCTCAGACACGAAATCTACACCGACTCCATTCCAACAGAGCGGTAGCGGCGCAAGAAAGCTTCTTGGCGCTGAAAAGCTGATTTTCAAAGCCATCGACAAAGCTGCTGAGTCCTCGCTTTCACCCTCGAAAGATAAGAACGTCTTCTCAGACTCCATCCTCTCTCGCCAAAGCGTGCAAAAGCCGAAGATTTATGCGATCTCGATTGTTGTACACCGAGTCAACTTCTTCTGGCTGGACTTTGACTCTCTGAGCTTGAGGATCACATACGACAGGGATAAATTTGAGAAACCGAAAATAAAATCATTCGACGTTGACTTTGCTGCTGAGTTTGAGCTCTCCGAGACCCCTTCGCGCAAAATTCTTATCGAGATTTACGATAATAAGGTCCCCAATGATCCTAAGAAAATCAAATGGGTTGATATCGACTTAAAAGCTATTGAGTTCGGAGTTCCTTCAAAGATGATCCTGAAATTTAACGAAGACCCTAGCGAGACGAATACGTTGAACTTTACTACTTCAGAAGTCGAACTGAGCGTGCTGGTCACTGGTATGAACGTCGCGGGCAACAATGTGAAGGAAATTTCACAGGAATCGAAAGAATTCATTATCGTGGAGCTCGAGAATGTAAAGATGGTTTCTAAGGTTAATCAATTGAAGCAATGTTTAGGCTGACTATCACTCACTGGCCAAAGTGAAGTTAGATTCGATTCTGGACAGGCAAATGGTCGAGCAAGACGATGTCACTGACTTCATAAAGCAGAGTCACCGGTTCGTAAAGACGAAAAACACTTGGAAAGAGAGTAAATAATGCTATTCTTCAGTTTTCAAGATTAATTTTTCGCATAGATTTTGCAATGAGCTTCGAGAACTTCCTCGAGGTGATGAAGCTCATCGCTCCGTTTTGGGTAGGAGTCGTTGATTGGGGCAAAGTCTACAACTCAATCAAGCGCGGAAGCTCTGATCAAGTCTTTTATATCAATGACTTCTTCACTCTGCTCGTACTTTTCGGTAAATTCTCTTTCAGGGAGAAGATGAATCTGCTTTTCTCTCTTCACTCTTTCTGTAATGACACCTTTAAACATCGAAGAGAAGGTAAAAATTTTTGAGCTCTAAACCTGCTTATTGATGATAATGTTTAATTTTTTAGATGAGATTAATTTGACCACTGTGAAAGGACTCGCTCGAGATATCTATCAAGCTTTTATGATTTATCTCCCTTACAACGAGATCGACAACATGATTGACAATTTGGTTTCAGGCTCTAGCTCGGTTGTGCTCAGCGCCGTCGTGAACCCAGATTCCGAGAAGAGAGTTAATCTTCCGGTCTCTTGCTTCAATCGAATCGCGAACTATCTGCATCTGCATAACTTCACTAAAGACATTTATGTTGCAGACAGAGAGGTGCTTCAGTATATAAAACGAGTTTATTATGCCGAAGTTGGAAAATTGAAGGGAGATTATACTTTGACTGAGAGGAATAGACTGGAAATTAATTATTTGAACGATGGTTTGAGACATAAGTTCAAGATTGAATTCAACAGTCAGTGGCAGTATCTGCCAGAATTGAAGCCTTCTTTGTTGGCAAATATCAAGCCGACCATGCGCTTGCTGCTGAATAACAGGACTTCTCTTGCGATGAATCATCATGATAGAGTTCTCAATGTTCATGAGTTTGTCAAAGTGTTCGATTTCTTGCCGCTGATCGACTACCTCTGTGGGTTTGAGTGTATCAAAGCCCCACAGCCGATCAACCAGAAAACGGAAATTAATTTTTCTGTAAGAATTTCCTACAATTGAGGCAAATGTCTAACCTAACTATCAATATTTTGTCTCCTTAGGTTTTAATCGATGATGATCTCTGTTTCACTATTCGCACGATCCCTATCTGGATGCAAGAGGACTTGAAAGAAGAGGTAATCCGATCAAGCGTCATGATGCAGGGAACCAAACCTGATAATAAGGTGAGTAGATTCCATCTATAGCTTTTTGGGGATTAACAATAAATGATTAGGCCATGAAATTCACAAGCGTGCTGAGAGAATGGAATAACCTTGTCTACGAAAAGCATTCGATGGCCGGAGAATCACAAATCCAGATCAGCAAAGCCTCGTCTGGAGGGAGACAAAAACCTGCAGCTAATTACGACGTCATGACAATTTCAAAGACTCATGCCAAAGTTTCTATCTACTTCCCAATCCGAAAACTCGTCAGTCAAATCAAGAGATATATGATCAAAGACCTCTACCGAAAGATGTCTGCACGGTCATCCAACCTGCAGAACCCTCACCCGAAATTGCTCAATGAGAACCTTTATTACCTGGATTACGAGGTGGAGGTTATCGTTAACAAGTCCAGGTCGAAAATTATATCCAATCACGATTTGTCTGTCTATGATAGTCTCTATTTGATCGAAGGCGCTTTCGAGGAGAAGGTAACGCTTCATTAATACTTAATATACTTACAAAAGGAAACTATTTTAACAGCAAGTCTCTAGTATTGAAGCACGGATCAATCTTAACTCTAGCAGAGCCAATCAACAGAAGGTCAAAGAATACTACAACCAGCTAGCGCTCTACCGTTTCGCTGATGCGAGTACTGAATGGTTGCCTTGCCGTCTCTTGGCAAAATGTGTGAAAGAGAGTCAGAGGTTCGATAGAGGGACGCAAAATCAAAGCTTTGATGATGTTGAGGGATTCTTGGTGAGCTTCGAGGATTTCCCACATGGTAACTTAAAGAAGCATCCTTAAGAGCGTTAAATTTATTTTATATAGACAAAATATTCAAGCATAAGAATGAAGTAGCACTTGTTCATGATGTTAACATTCTCGAGCTGAATACCGTCAAACTTGGGGTCAGCTAGCCTTCTCTCTCTTGATATTGATTCTATAAAACTATCTTTAGGATGACCGAAAGAAGCAAAAGCAATTGAGGAAGAGTGAGTTCAATGATTCTCGAATGGAACAAGAATCATACAGGGATCCATTGAATCCGTTGGAGCTCGAAATCCAGATACTTAACGAGTTAGGTAATTATCTGAGCAATTGATTCATCGCCCTGAATATAATTCGTATTCGATAGGAGTCGAAGAGGAAGACGAGCACCGAAAAGAAACGGCTTTGGTGAGAAAACCTGAATCCGTGCTAAAAAGAAATTATTAAATCGATGCATATTTCTTTTGAATAAAACACAACATGATAAGATGAATACTGTAAACATTGATAATTAGATAAAGCCTACTTGAAATCTAAAACTGCTAAAAGATTCATTAATTTAATAAATTGCATTCTACTCTTATCGTGCCCAAGAAAGTAGTTTTATTCAATAACGGCAGTTAAAATAAATAGAGTTATGTAGAATGATACATCAAAAAAAGTTATTGCTGAGGCAAGAACGAAACGAATAAATTTGGATGGGGAGAAAGTTGAATCATATAAGTGCCGAAAAATACATACAAATTTAAGAAGTTACAATGAAAGATTCAGTTATCAAGGTGTTTAATATCTTGTGACTTTTGAATAGATGGGTATTTTTTGTGACGAGGCTGACGACGGCTTAGAGGATTGAAGAGAATCATTTTTTATTTTTTTGGTGCTTGCGGTCTTCATGCCCTGCGATTGGTTGCCTCCGAAAGTTGCATGTGGCTCCTGAATGTGATTTGACCCTTTTGGAAGTCTTGCTTTCTCCTTCTTAAAAAAAAATTGTTAGTGAAAGTTTTTTTTATTATTATTCTACAATTTCTTGATAAAGTGGACCAATCTTTTTGGAAACCAGTTCATCAACTGATCTCCGACGATGACTTCTTCTATCTGAAACCGATTGCCTCAACGAGCCTAAATTTTCTTGCAAGTTCTCTTTCTCATCCAAACTCAGCCTCTTCGTGGATGAGCTCTGTTTGCTGCTTTTTCTACTTCTTGTCGCGCTTGATGATTTCCTAGAGGTGCTGCCTCTCAAATTACGTTCAGAGGCCGATTTTTTCACTTTTCTGTTAATTTTATCTCTCGATCGCTTCTCATACTCTTCATCCTAACAA
>ENA-UOTZ01000148-UOTZ01000148.1-compost-metagenome-genome-assembly--contig:-NODE-148-length-55848-cov-7.560686_pt1 | contig 55848 bp, 24 predicted proteins | sample MGYA00238144_ERZ746983 | MGnify/ENA primary metagenome ERZ746983 (study PRJEB28759, sample SAMN06268863) | compost metagenome | isolation source: single cell | place: USA: California, Emeryville, Joint...
TGGGATCTCCATGAATCTAAATAATCCTTAGGCAATCAGAACAAAATGCTTAATCGATCTGCCAGAACCACTGCAAAAACTCCGTTTTGAAATTTCCTACAATTTTGGCATGCTTTTTCATATCTTCCACATCAATTTTCGATGCACCTGCAATAATCACCTCCAACTCGCTCGGAGATAATGATTGCAGCTTGCTAGCTGGCAGCACCGAGTTGAACCCTTCTAAGAAAGCGTTGATTTCAACTGCGACTTCTCTCTGTATTTTCGCCACAGCCAACATGTTCACAAAAGCTGCTTTGTTTTTATTCGTAACCGCGATTTTCGCGCCGTTTTGTATCAATTCAACGGTGTGACGCTCTCCGCATACGTCTAACTCGTAGCTGAAGGTCAGGCCCAAAGACTCACAGTCGTTATCTAACAACCATTTTAAGCTCGTACAAAGAGCGTGGTCAAGTTCCTCCAAATCGTAGATAGTCAAAGGACAATCTTTATGTTTGAATACATGATAGTTAATTAATCATAAAGGAGATTGGGCTTTACCAATGATCATTTTGTAGAAGCTCCTACTGAAGTGCACATCGATTAAGCATTTTGTTCTGATTGCCTAAGGATTATTTAGATTCATGGAGATCCCATCAATCAAATCTTACCATAGCAACATGATATCCAGCGTATTCGAAATAACGTAAGTACTCAGGAATTGTTTTTGCCGCGACACTTGGATGGACGATACGTTGGTTTTGAGTTGCTTTAAACAGTCCAAAGGAAGGATGGAAGAGGATCTTGGTATTTTCTACAAACCAGCCTCTCAGCAAACCACCTATTCAGCGTATGAAGTAATATTAATGATGTTTATCAAATTAAATATTACCGACGTCAGATCCAGCCTCATTCTTGTAAATTATTTTCGGACGGAATCGCGCGCGCTCCTCTTTGCTTAGTTGGGTATATGCTTCTATCGAATCAAGCAAATGCGTCTTTCGATCGATGTTAAATGCTAAATAGAAACATTTTTAGAGAAAATACGAATAAAGCTTGGCTTTTTACTTCTGCTGCTCGTTGGAGACTCTCTTATCTGCGAAATTTGCTCCCTTTGTGAAAGGTCCAAAAAGAACGGATATTTCATACAGAATAGAGTCTTTGCTCTGGAATCTAGCACTCTGTTGACTAACTTGACCACAAACCATCGTTTTATTTTCAGGAGATAGACCTTATAAAATCCGCTTAATTTCGTCTTCTCTTCTTCGACTGTGCTGGTTGGAATCGCTTTTGAGAGAGTTATCTGTTCTATGCCCTCATCTACATCAGGTGATGCAACCATTCTTAAAATCGTTGCCTGTTTCGGGACCGGAAACCCTTCAATCAGCTCGTCCGGACATTCGACTGGCGTAGAGATATCATCTACCAACACAAAAAGACTCTTCAAATTCATTAACAGTTCAAACAGCGTCCCCGTTGTTACGGAAGGCTCTCTATGACTCTTCGAGTCTTGAAACTCAGACTCCAAATACGTGATCTCGAACGCCGAAAAAATAAACTCTGAAGCTGATTCTGTTTTAGAGAGCTCATTAACGAAGCGACTTGCAATCGAGACCCATTTGCTGAGATTTCCGTTTAATTTCTTGTCTTTTGCGTCGAAATCTTTTTTCCCTCTGACGTCTTCAAAATGACTGAGTATCGCCCCGCAGATTATAGAGATCACCGCTTGAAGTAACCTGAGCTCTTCTGTGTTGCTTAAATTCTTCAGATTCTCCTGGAATTCAGTTAAGCTTTCTGAGTTTTTGAGAATTGGGATCATCTCCATCATTTGCTCCGCGCATTTCATCAAAAGGCTGAGATAAAATTTCAAGAGCTCCTCCTTGACGCTTTCAAAAAGCGCGTAATTTTTCAGCAATTCAATCAGAATCTCAACGACTTTCTCATTTTTCTCCATTTTGAGCAATCTTCCCAGAGACATCCACAGTTTCCTTGCAAAATCGATACTAAAGATCTTGTGCCTGACTTCTCCATGTACGAATTTGCTGGGGTCTTTGACGACATACAACGGGTTCCCATCCACAGAATACGCATGGAGGAGTTGGATTACTTGCATAAACAACTCATCTTCGGAATACTCTTTCTTATCAAGCAATAGCACGATCCTTTCGAACGCGTTTCGCGGAGTATAGCCATTACAGCCATTTACTTTCCCCTCTTTGCTCTCTTCTTCTATTTTCATTGTATCTTCTTTTTCAACATGGGCTTTCAATACAGCAGGAATAAAGGTTTTCATCAAGGGAGTTGGAGTTCTGAGGGATATATCGAAATCGTAGGGATTGCACGTCGAGAGAAAAGCCAAAATGTTAGTTGCGATGGTAGCATAATCTCTCTTTACAGGGCTCGCTTTGAGCTCTGCTACGATGGTATCATAGACTTTGAGAGAAGTGTCTTCGACAATCTCCGTGAGAACTGCGGTTATTCTCAACTCATTGAATGGGTTCAAGAGGATATTCATGTAAAAATCTTTATCAGTCGTCTTCGCAATGATATTTAAGGCCAGAGTCAACACCTCTCTCTCGTCTAATAGGAGCCAAGTGATCGCATTCAATGCTCTGCGGATATCCCCTTCTGACGCTTTGAAACTACTGTATTTCGCCAGCATGTTCTGCTCTTGTTCTTCCCCATACTCCTCGCTCTCACTCTCTCCAGACTCAGATTCCGTTTTGTTATCATCATGATAGGAAAACGTTGGCGGATTATGGTAGATCTCAACTGGAGACTCTTTTTCGATCGGACAGTACCGGTTAAGCAGATCAAAAACCTCAGATTGATTATACTTTGAGATGTCTTTCTCAGGGAAAGCTCTCTTTATCTTCTCCTTGTAGTCTTCTTTACCATCAAAGAGATCCTCACCTTCAAGTTGGTCTTTTAGAAAAGCTGGAAGAAACTGCAAAAACAGCTGCTGTTTGAGATAAGGCAGACGTTTTGAATAATCCACAAGGAATTGTTTCCTAAGGCTCATTATTTGAGAGATTGGAGGCGTCGCGTTTGGAAGGTGATAACGCAGCTCATGCGTAAAGAGACATTCAACAAATTGCTTCTGCAAAGTCGGCAACACCTCTAATGAAGCCTCTAGTTCCGTTTTCAGCTCGAGCTCTTTGGGATCGGTAGGTATCTCTTCTGTTTTCAGCTCCGTAGTCTTTATTTCTTCGGTGAGTTCCTTCTTTGGTGAGGGATTTTTCGACTCATCTCTTGCTTTTTCCTCCTCTGCTTCTTCGATTTCTGAGGCGTTTTTCACTTCTTCAGAATGCTCACTTATTTTCCGCAATATAATTTCTTCCACGGTTGTTTCTACAGGGGCTTGAGATTTCAGCATACCGAAAACGATAGAAGCGAACCCGTGAATAAACTCCGCCTGTTGTGTAGTCGTGTGGACTTTGAAGTAGTTCTGCACAGCGTCGTGGCTTTCTTTTGCGTTCGCTCCTGTGTATAACGAGTAAAATCTTCCCATATAATCAATCTGCGTCTCTATCCCAGCTAGAGTCTCTAGCAAAGTCTGGCACACTTTATCATCAGCAGCGTCTCGAGTTTTCTGTTTTTCTCTAAAGTTTGACTCGAACCAACTGTTATGGTACTTGGCACGGGTGCTGTGAATCGTAATTTCGGGGTCTTTAAGGTTATATTTCGCATCTTGGCTCTCAACTTTGTTTTCAAAGGTAATGGCTACTCCATTTTGATGGACAGAGAAGCCGGAAACTTCAGTCGGGCATGTGGAATATTTACTGTGTTTCATGTCTTTATACAGCTCATCAAGGTGGTAGAGAATGAATGACACGTTTCGGAAAATCCAAGAGCGTCCAAAGTCGAGTGAGAGGTTTTCTTGGCACGCTTTGAGATAAACCTCTGTGAAATTTGTCACTAGAACCATGAAAACACTTTCCCGTTTGTCCAATGCGCCAAAGTAGAAGTCTCGTACCATTTTGCTTAATCGATTCAGGATCTCGATTTTTTCTGGCTCTGGGAAATTCTCGAGGAGTGTCGGCATGTCCTTATTGACTGCGAACATGAGTCCAAGGTAGTTATTGACCAGCTTCAGCATGTACATGGTTAGTACCTCCTTCTCGAGGCATTTTTTCGTGGAGACGGTGATGCACCAGTTCAAAATCTTGAAAAATTCAAATAAGAAATCAATTCCGAGAGTTATCGGATTATGTGGATCCGAGCTCGCTGTCAGAGGGATTTTCATCGAGATAATCACTATTTCTCGGATTAGATAGTCGACGAGTTGTGGTTGGTAGACAAAGGCGGCTTCGATAAGCATCTTCATGAAAGGAACACCTCTTTCAGCGTCAGGGTCACTTTGGATTGGCAGATATATGATATCCCCCAAATTCTTTTCCTTGGGCCTCCATACCAACTTTTTCGAGAGGAGGTAAGGGATGAGATAGTAATGCGACTCTACTAGCGTCAACAGATGAATAAGCACATACCCCAAGCGTCTACATCCCATCTGAAGATTCAAATGCACTTCCGCGAGGGTTTCTTCCAATGAATCACATAGATTATCAACTAGCCTCCTCGCGATCGGGTGAAGCGAAGATTGCAGGTATTCAAGCACTCCGATAGGTTCCTTAACGGAAAATCTCAGTTTGCAGAGGTCTAAGTGGATTGAAGGGATGGAATTAGAAAAATAATTTACCTTCTACAGGCGCATTCAGGCCTTTTATTATCACTGATTGGTCATCATCGTTAGGTGATAGTTCCATCTGAATCGTGCTATGCAACCATTTAAACAGCCATATAGGCAAAGAACCGCTTTGGTATTTCATATGATCTCTGAGAAAGCTTTTTAACTCAGAATTCTTGGAGTTGTGGATCGCTGCGAAGTTCAAATCGATTTCTAGCCTGACCTCTTTATTTTCGAAGCTCGAGAGCGCTCTTGCTAAAAACAACGCTTCGATTTCAATAGAATTTGTGAAATTTTGATGAGGCGTCGTTAACAGCTGTACTATATCCTTATCATAGAGAATGTGGTTTTCAAGGCCGTTTGCATTCTCATTGTAAGTAACGTAAAGGAAGTTAAGCACCCCGAATAGATTTTCCACGGGGTAATCGTTGGCTGTGAGGTCACTCTCGCTTTTCTCCCATGACTTCCATCGCTTATAGCTCTGAACAAGTATCGATCTTATGAGGCTCCAACAGGTTCTTTTTTTCGTGGTATCCTCCAGTTTTAAATAGAAAGGAATTAATGCTTGACAAACAATGATGAGCAGATTATCAGTCAGATCTCTCAGTTGCTGCTTCGAGGCGATGATGTAGCTTGGAAGGTCCTTGTCTGGCTTCTCTTGCTTGATGAAACTCTCTTTGATGAGGTCTTGACCTATTGCGAATAATAGTTCCAATCTTTTGTCGAAGCTGCTGTCATTCTCGCCTCTGAGGATCACTCTCGTCAGATAGTATCTCTGAAGCAGTGAACTTAAGCCTGATTGCAGGGAAGGGTCTTCATCTTTCAGAAATTGAGTGCAAGAGGCCGCGACTTTGTTGATTTTGCAATTAGATTCTTCACCTTCCTGCCAAAACTTTGCAAATTCGCTGTATGTTTCTGCAGATGTTTGAACATTCAAACCGAACTCGTCTGTCTGAGGGCCTTTCTGTGATGAGTCTTTCAATGTCTCTTTCTTTAAATAATTTGGAGAATGACGAAGCACCAACAGATTTTGCACCAATTTCTTAGTCTTCGTTTGCTGGTCGCTCAACTCAGGACCTTCACTATTCAGAACTAATTTTCAATAAAAATGCTATGACAAAGAGGAATCACATTTCAATATACCTGAAATAATTTCGGTTTGTAATGCTTCACAACCATGTGGAAAAACTGTCATGTCGCTAAATAAAAGCATGCTTTCTCGAGCTAGTTCCGGCAATTCATCAACAAACCGATCGAAGGCTCCTAAGCATTTGTGTAGATACTCGCCCTTTTGGTTTTCTTTCAACACCTCGATGTCTTTTGTCTTTTTCAAGACAGTCAGAAGTTTTTCAAGAATTTCGTTCTTGACACTCAAGCCACTCGAATCGCACAGATTAATCCTACTTTCCAAAGCCGCATACCAGTTAAATAGAGAGTTTAGATTCTTTGGGGAAAGAAAAACTCCTAAAACCAACATCTTTTGGCTCTTTAGATACCCAGACACCTTCTTCCTCCTCTTCCTTTTCTTCGATCTATTTTCTTCTTCTTTCAGCTTTCTCGTTGTAAAGGTAACCTCAGGCGAGAGAATGGTCTGCACGAGCTGAGATAGCATCTCGTTTTTAAACACTTTCATCATGAACAGCTTTTTATCGTTAAAATCCTTCGGATGTATCGGCACAAGCTCTTGAAAGAGGTTTATTTCGCTCCAATATTTGAATTCATCTTCTTTTCCGACAAATGATATTAAATGAAGGCTGTTTTTGATGAAATTTATCCAACGTTTACAGAACCTGGTTTTTGAGAAATTTTTTGAGATTTTGTTATAAAGCTTGGCAGAGTGTGGATTGCTCTTCTCGACCTCGAATTCATTTTGCAGGTGTTTCATTGCTGTTTCGAGGAAAACATTGATGCCTATTTTGAGGAAAGCTGGCACGGAAAGACCTGCTTTTGAAGTAAACTTCTCGATCATGCCAAATATCCTTCTGGGCTGCTTGTTTTTCGTCTGTCTCCAGATGTTTTGAAGGCAGTCCATCCAGTTAAAAATAAATTCAAGGTAGTGCGCAAATTTCACGGAGTCTGGAGAGGGCTTTTCAGAAAAATAAGGCGAGTTAAAATTCCCAGCAGTATCGTAATGCGTCATCAGCGCATCAAGGTTCTTTGCTTGCAATATCTCTAATTCTCTCAAATTAACTCTTGACATTTCAACTTGGATATTCACAAAATTTTGCAAATGATGCTCGAGGATGTCGGAATATCTTTTCGGTTTGAGTATTGTCGATTGAGCAAAGAAAAAGTAGTTGGAGTAGGTAAAAAGAACGGCGGTGGGATGAGAAAGCCATTGTATGCTTGTTCTTTCAACAGAATCTCGCCGATCTTTATCCATGCAAGGGATCGCGAAATTACAAAGAAGACTGTGCAATAACTCCAAATAACAATCTTGGCCGCGAAGTTTCCGAACAGCTTGATAGTATTCCAGGCTCTCTTTTTCTCCCCCTGCTTTGGGGCCAAGCCAGCCTTTCTCAACTTCTGCAAATTGCTCTTTCACCAATGAGAACTTAACGTTATTGCATTTTACAATAAGGTCCAGAATGAGCTGAAACTCTGGTTTCTCCTGGGGAATTGCCTTCAAAACAGCGAGTATTCTCTTCTTTTCTGGCTTGAAAGGTATCATTGAGTTACCCGTAAAGGAGAGAAGCAGCATCCCTTCGAGTATCCCTCCATCGATCAAGTACCTTTTTCTTAAGCTTTCTTCCTTGCAAGAGTCTAATATCATTCCTAGCTCGTGCAAATTCTCCCAAGGCTGTCGATAAAACTCGCAGCAGAAATCCATAAAAGCTAAAAACTCTTTATCGTTCTCATACACGCTTGGATCGGTCGCGTATCTTTTATTTAGAAGAGCAAAACGAAGTGCGAGGTAAAATCTCGTTGCGATGTACGCGAGCTCGGATTTTTCAAAAACTTTCGTTGCTACAATTTTTTCGAATATTTTCGTCTTAATTATTAGTTCTTCAAGTTTTTCAGCAACTGGATTAACCGTGAAATCCTCTGATTTTTGCTCTATTCTCTCAGCAAATTCTGCCGTCGCAGTCTTCAAGCTCGAGCTTATAATCTTCGTTAGCATATACACTACCCAAAGTGCTTTCGGGCCTTTATTTTGTGATTCAAGCGTCGCGTATGGACTTAACTCAGCTATGAATCCTGGGTCATGAAGCTTTAAGATGCAATTTTCTAATTTCTCCAGAAGTCGACTGAAATCGAAAGCCGAAAGACAGATGTCATAGTGCGCACAGAGCTCTAGCGTGCTAAGAAAATGCAGAGTGCTCACTGAGGCTTTTTCGCAGTTTAAGAAATCGAATTTCAGCACTTCCTCCTGTGACAGCTGCAATATCTCTAAAATAAGCTTTTTACATTCGGGAGCAGTTGAAACAGATCTTTTCGCTCTTTCTGCGTAGAGTTCTGTGCGAATTAATACATGAAAAACTTTTGAAAGATTCAGCTGCGTGTTCATCAGAGATTGCCTTGAAGTCGTTGGGAGCTCGCCGCATTGGTTGAGATATTTCGTAACAGAGTTGAGCAAAAAAGTTAAGGTTGTCATAGATTGACTGTATTGACTCTCAACGAAGAGCTTCTGCACAAAGATATCAAAGGTTTGGCGAATTAGCTCATTTGGAATAGCAATTGATGCTTGTCCTTCGGAGCGTGGACGGATGATAGATCGACTTGCATAGCTGATGAAATCGAGCATTGTTGTGGAAAACTCCTCTAAGAAGAGTATCTCTGACTCTCTGGCTTTTTCTATACTATTGACATATTGGCAAAATAGGTCAAAGCTTGATGATTCAATCCAAAAATGCTGGTGCTCAAGCGTTTCTTCGACTTTCCGGGCTCTTTGAACGCGTCTCTTCGCAGCAACGAGCTTCATCTTCGCTGAAAATACATAAATAATTCATTAGTTCGAAGAGTCTTTGATTATTTTTATTACCGAAAAACGCTTGAATCACAAACAGTTTTCGCAGCATGTTGGTCCCTCGGCCATGATTTTGTTTAATCATTTCATGAAATTCAAACAGGAACGCTAAACACCCGATGCTTAAAGCAGCTTTCTCACTATCCTTCTCATAGGTTTTCAAATGTTCAGCCATAGCAATGAAATCTCCGTCTTCAAAATTCGTTGAAATAAAATCCTTTGCAACTTCCTTGAATGTTTTGAAAACAGACTCGAAACCTTGGGTTGTCGGCTGGACCCCTTTTAATCCATGCTCAATCAAATCAAGCAATTCTGATATCGTTTTATAACTCTTATACGTTGAGATCTCAACTACTAGAGCAGATAACTCTTCATTGATGGTAATAAAATCATTTCTGAACTTCTCCAGCAGCCAGCCATAAGGCTTTACATACTCGAGGAGGAAGTCAAGGAGAACCCCTTGCTGAGAGACTGAGGGCAACCGTATGTTTGAGGTCAGAAACCAACCAATTGTCTCATTAGCTGACGTCGTATACTCTAGAAACTCGTTTGCTGGATGTTTGTTCAAAACGTCGCTGATTAAGTTATTGCGAGAGATGAACCGCTCAAATGCGAATATTTTGTTAACTGTGTCCAAGCCGTTTTTTGATAATTCAGGATCTGAGGATTTTATTGCATCAATTGATTCGTTCCAAGCTAGTTTCTTCAGTTTTTTGAAGGCAGGGATGTATTTTATTTGAAAGGAAGGAGGGTGGGATTTAAACAGGGCCTGCAAGAAGAAAACTTCTTCAATTCTGACTAAATTCTGTTTGAATTGAGGGATGTTTTGGCGAGTACTGCAATGTTCGACTTCAAGGAAGACATCCTAAGAAAGTAATAATAGTAGTTAATTATAGCCTGAGTTTACTGGGATTTTGCTTTGAGTATTTGAGGAAGCGATCTTTTTTTTCATTATTCGAGAGAAAGTTTGTAATGTTCCGAATCTAATCAGAATAACTTTTATTAATAATCCGCAACATGTATGTAAATTACAAATGAAATATCCATGTCACAAATTGCTAGCTTCTATATTATTCAAACTGAATCAGAGGTTTTTGGTTAAAGATTAGATTGTTATTATTGCTCTAGCGGCCTGTTTAATAGAATTATATTTTTTGAAGTTCATCGAAATAGGCTCTCATGATCTCAGGATCTATGTATATCAATAATATATGAGGGTTAATTTTGCGCTTTTTGATACTTTTCGATGCGAAGGAGCTGTGAAATATTTCATTTCAGCTTAGATAATAATTTGTCCAAAAGCTAGTTAATGTATCCAAGAATGTTTTGCGACATATCAGAACTTTGTGCTCTATCTTTATTTCTAAACAAAATCCCTGAAATTTTTGTGGTTCACTCATTCTATTCGGTATATATTTGTTGAAACCTAAACTATATAACGAGGGATATAAAGATCAACTAAAAGTGTCCTTATCAAAACTCACACTAACTTTTCTCAAGTTGTCTCAATTAGGGTATGGTGCAAATCATTTTCTAAAACTCTTTATTCTGGGTGTTTAATTCGAAACTCTAAGATTTTCTTCCCTTTTCATTGGCTGCAAGAGAGATACAAGTTGCTTGTGTGAAAGCATCAATGGAAGTCTCACACTGTTCTTTCCTGTCTTTGAAAGCCACTGATTATCAGCTCAGAGCGTAATTTCCCATCGAATTATGTATGCCTCGTTTTTGGAATTAATATCGAGGCAAGAAACAACCCTCATCTGCTTTATTAGCCGATATATCAGTTTTGATTGCAGGTTGTTATAGAGATAAACGATACCATCTTCAGAACTATCGAAATTTTGATAAACTCTAGCATTTAGAAAAGTAATCGACTTCAAAGTGCGAAAATCATATACGCATTGTAGATGATTCTATAGATTCTATTGACTTTTTTATTTAGAGGCTTTTATTTTCAGAGATCAAATTATCTAGCTCAAGATGATCCCAAAACGTGCTTAGATATATCATTTCTTGCTATTTTCCTTCTCCAAAAAAAAAATTTTAAAAAATCCGTGTTGTTAGCACAATCCAAGATATTATTAAAAGACCTTATGAAATAAAAAAAAAATCTGATGATAATAAATATGCCAATTTATGACATATTCAATAATATTATTGTTATCAATTTTACCATTGAAATCCATCATTATTATTATATAACTTGGCTCTTAGCATTGATTATTTGCGAGAAAAAGCAGTCGCTCACTGCTTCAAGTTCTCAATCAAGCTTTGCGCTTCTGTAGGCGGCTCTAGTTGCAATTCCTCAAGTCGAACTTGAGATATCTTTTTCGCAACAGGCATTGAAAATAAGAGTAAAATACCAGCATATATCCAGAGAACAAATGTTATCCCCTCCCAATTTTCTGGGCCGATGATAAAATACATAACCGTCTTTGGCACATTATCGCCCAGGCTCGAAATAGAAGCGTATATCGTCATATAAGTTGTCCCAATTCTGCTGTCACAAGCCTCCGCAAAAAACGATTCCGTAGCTATCCCAAACAGGCTGTAATGAGTCATCGACAGCACTTGCCATAGAGTAACCATCCAAAAAGCTCCCTTCCAGTCCTCTGAACTATACGTCTTGAGCATCCAATACTGCAAAAAGGACGTAAGCCATCGAATGCCAATATGCACGTAGAGCAATCTGAACCGATTTTGTCGGTTTTTCAGTGCATAATAACCACCCAAGACCGACAGCACGATACCAAACGGATAAAGTAGGGTAACAATATCTATAAAAGAGACTGCTGGGAATCCTCTCTGTATCATTACAGGGAAGAATAATGCTTCAAGAGGCGCGAAACCGATTCTCCAGACTAGAATGAATAGTAAACAGCTGAACAGATACTTGTTCGTCCAAAACCCCTTTGTCAATTTGAGAATCTTCGACATCGAATTGAGTTGATCCAGCGCATGGGGTTCTTTCCTCGCATACCTTTGCACGAATAGGACGTAGATGAAAACTACAGCGCTGATAATTAGAAAATAAGTGCGAAATGTGAGCCATGGTGTTGTATGAGGCTCCTTGTAGAGATGACGATTTGAAAAGTCTAGGTTATTCAAGGGAACGAATATGTTATACGACACGAAACCCCCAGTTGCAGACGCTACCTGCTTAAGCATCGACAGATATGTCCTTTTCTCAGCTGGAACCATCGAGACCAAGTAGCCATCCGAGGAAATTATTAGTATCACTGCATTTAATACCATGAGTAGTGACATGATAGCTAGATGCAGTGTGCAGAGTGACATCACGTATTTATCAGCACTGAAGCAGGTAATGATTGAAAGAATCAAAAAGGTATAGAGGCAAGGTATAATGTAGCTCATCCTTTTCCCGAGCCTTGGAGAAAAGTAGCGATCTAGAATCGGACCAGCTAGAAACTGCAGAGAGAAGGGATAATTGCTGATCGTGAGAAGGCCTAAATCAGCGAGTCCGGCGCCAGCGTTGATCAAGATAAGAGGGATAGAGCCCTGAAACATGCCCAAGGCAATACATGCAAAGAATTGATTACAGAAATAGATAACGTAGACGAGAGTAGAGGTATCTGTGGCGGCAGCATCTGGAGCGTAATATTCGAGAGAACTGATTTGGTGAGTGTTTGGAAAAAACTCAGATTTTGCGGAGATTTGATCGTCCATTTCGATTTCGTTGCTGGAACTGAGTTTGCTTAGCTTTTCGCGTTCTGAAAGCATCGTGATGGCAGTTTGGGACGCAGTCATTAGTTTAAGTTAGAATGGAAGAGGTTTGTTTAAATCTGCTTTTGAAAGAAGGCCCAGTGCAATTTAAAGTATCAATCATTTGCTGCCGTTGCAATTCAAAATGGACTGGAAATACTGATTTTACGTTACGGAATCTTGTTGAACAAGATATTTATCATTTCAGAAACACCTTCTTGAGCAATTGCATGGACTATGATACTCATGGTTTTGTTTTCCAGAGTTAAGGAGAAGCTTTCTATCTCACTTATTTAACAAAAGCGGTGATACTTCTCCTGTGGGAATGTGTTTTTGAATCTCGAACAACATCTTTATCTCCTCATTCGATCATTCGAGGGTCTACTGGTATGAATGAAGGGTAATTGATTTTCCTAACTTGAAAAAGAAAATGGATGTAGATCCCTTACCTAGTGAAGTTTACCATATCGGAGTGATTTCTAAGTCGTATTCAAGCAATAGATCTCATAAAAACTCTGTGGTCTCTAAGTCCATACAACAATTAGCTCTCTTAAACGCTGGTTTCTGCGTCAGCAGAAAAAGCTGGTAATGGATATCGAATTTTCTGACAGCTTTTTGTTGATTTTTTTAATCAGAATCCTTGAAAATAAAAGAGCAAATCAAACAATAATATCGAAACAATCCGAAAATCCTACTCCAAGCGCCAAATGGAAAAGCAGCCTGTCTGGATTTACGACGAGAATTCTGAGTGGAATCTTTTCACTAATCTCAATGCCGAGCTCCCTCCCTTAAAAAGCGACAAAGACAAGACACCCGCTTCTCCTGACAAAAAGACATTCAAACCAAAGAGTACCTCAGAGCTCTCTGCCTTCTATTTCTCCAAAGTGAAACCTGACACAAAAGGTGCTGTGATCTACACGCCACAAGGGTATGGTATTATCCAAGACTTCAAGCCTGAGGGAAATATCATCTCAGTGAAAGTAAATAATGCTGTCGTCGATTTCAAGCGTAGTGAAGTGACTTATGAGATCCCATTGACACTCTGCTGCGTGTCTAACACAGCCAAATTTGAGGAGATTGTACATTTCCCAATCCAATCAACCCTGAAAGAACTTGCTGAGAAAATCAGGGATATGGATCTCGGAGGCGTAGGAACAACTTCAAAGAAGCTATTCTTGTCAGGCAAGGAGCTACCAGAAACCCCCCTTAATCTCGAAAAGGCTGGAATTCTACCCTACACGAAAATCCTTGTGCTGTTAGGCGGTGGTAAACCACTTAAAGTGTATCGATTTGGAAGCACAAGCAATAATTGGTGCTATGGCTCTAACTCTGTTGATGGCATTACATTCACAACGTCTAAGGATATCAGAGTGATTGGAATGGGTATTTACGTTCCGAACAATGATAAAGTGCTTGCGGGTGCCGTGAAGCTTGTTGCTGGTAAGGAATCCAACGCAGCAGCGCTTGTATCAAAGGAAGTGAGCATGACGCAATTGATGCCCGAGGCAAAAGAAAAGATATACCCGGTGCTGTTTGATAGACCTGTGCTTGTGAAAGCCGGTAAAGAGTATTCATTAGTTTGCGAGTTAAAGAACGGAAACTCTTTCTATGGGTCAGGCGGCAAGAATTCTGTTGTTGGAGAAGGTGATGTGACGTTTACGTTTACGAGTTGCGCGGGATCTGCAAACGGAACGAGTCCAAGCAGTGGACAGATACCTGAAATCTATTATTACTGCTAATTATTACAATTATACTGCGTAATAATCCATTGTGGTGTCACCTCTATCTCTCTTAATGGATTTGAAAAGAATAGCAAAATGTCGTTAGTAGGAGGAGTATAAAGGAAATAATTGGTTTTTCTAGGTGGCGATTTTGAAAAAATAACTAACTACTCATTAAAAAATGCCTGCATAGAGCTTGCCTGCTAATATTGACGACAAAATATTTAAGAACATAGGATTTATCGAAATGTTACCAAAAAAAACCCTTTTTATTAAAGGGTGTATACTCAAATCTTAGAGAAAGACCGAACTATCAAAAAAAATTATTAGCAGAACCTTTCGAAAAGTGAACTTTCTTTTCCCACTACATTGGTGTTTTCTGACTAAGGCATCTACTCAAGTCTCAAGCTATTGACCTCTTTCTTTGTAGAAGAAGTCAGATGTATAATTCTAAATCACCCATCTGCATATTCTTTCATGAAAGATTAGTGAAAAGCAGCATTTTGCCACCATCATCTTTAAAGAATAAAAAAAGGGCCTTCTTTACAATAAGAGTCAAACTGGAACAAGATCACACAGAGTGATTGAGCTGGCAATTTTTATTCCAAGAATATATTTCAAAAAAAAGCTGTGTTGATGTAATATAACTTATCATGAGCTAGCATTATTGAGGAGGACAAGCTCTGTAAAACAACATCATGGTTCTAGGGGAATGAAACTAACGCTACCAAAGGCACATTTAATTCAAATTGGAAAAAGCTGTTTGATTCCCTGGATTTAATTTTTTAAGAAATACTTTCGAATTGATCCAATTTTCTTCGAACATCTTTCACAATTCAAAGCCAAGAATTTTTTACTTTGGAAAATTACATTACCTCGACGACTTAGTAAGCAATGAACTTCCAAAAAAAATTTTTTAAAAACGACACTCTGAATCTCTTAAATTCGACTTTCAAAATTAGGCTCATCTATGCATCAATCCATTGATCTCAATGAGTACATCATTTAAAGGTCTTCTCTTAAGAGATTCATTTTAGCTGGCAACGAAGTGTAATACGCCCTGCTGTTGATCCGTTAAGCCAGAATTTTCGATTATTGGTTAATTAAGCCGGTAAAAGTCTGAGCTGATTTCAAGAATTGCTTCAAATTAAAGATCGAGAACTATATGCACCTCCAGCGAACTATTCTTACTTCACGAGTCGATGCTTGTCCTCTCGACGTGCAGGCAGGTCTCTGGACCAGTCTTTGTACACCTCTCAATACTTCGAATCTATTCAAAGCTTTTTCTATTAAACCTTTCCTCAAGATTTTCAAAGCTCTGAGTCTCATTCCTAAGAACACTAAAAACGAATTTCAGATCTCAGATGGATCGATTTTATTTCGCGCGATTAATGATTTTAATTATTTTTTCAAAATCGTTCTTCGATCCCATCTTGAACCGAAATGCAAAATTTGATTAGAACCACATAAACATTTATTTTTCTAAGCCAAATAAAGAGTTTATTATCAATAAAGTTAAGACCGTTACAAATGATACCACTAACCATAGAATCATGAGAATTTTGAACCAAGGATACTAGTTATCAAGCAACAAGCCCAGAAAAGAGCCTTTGCATGGATATCTCATGAATTGGAGAGTTTTATCCATCGGGTTTTAGCACAGTATTATAGACTGCAGTTTTGGGATCCATTTTGAAAAACTTAATCGAGTTTTTTAGCAATTTTTAATAATAGCCACAATCGAAGTCAAATATAACTACGATTTCTTGTATATATACGTTGTGATTTTCTTGAAATCAAATAATAACTCCAAACAAAATAAATCGAACAAGCAAACAAGCAACCATATCAGCCATGGAACTCGTTTTCAATATGCAACCAATCAGAAGTCTTACTGGCATCTACGACGCTACAAACTACGAAACCACCCAAAAGCAATCCGTGCCAAGAAGAAAAAGAACTCAAACCACTTACACTAACATTTCTAATGACTGCAGAGAGGAATTGGTTAAGAGAGTGACTCAAAATAAGGAAAAAATCATCGAAGTCGCCAAGGACCTTAAACTGAATTATTCAACAGCGAAATCCATCCTCAGAGTCTATAAATCACAACAAAGAGTTGAAAAGATTCCGCAAAAATTAAGAATTAAAAGAAAGAGAAGAAATCAAAAAATCGTTGCAAACCCACAATTTTCAACCGCTTTTGCTGCATCCGTCATGAGCACGATAAGCGAGTCTCAAGACTCACAAGCTGCTTCATCAGAAAGAGAAAAATCCGTGAAATTGGAAGTCGAAGACTGCGACTCCAAGCTCAAAGTCGAGGAGCAAGAGGTCAATGCATATACTCAACCAATTTTTTCGCAATACCAAACGAATTCAGTTTTCATTGACCATGCGGCCTTACAACAGAAACTTTTGGCTCTTCAAAAAAATAAAGAATTAGAAGTTGCTGCTCGAGTTAAGCCTTCATACCATGCTGGCTATATCGTAAACAATCAAATGCCATACGTATCAACAATGGGAGGAAAGATGGAATCTTACCCACAGAACACCTCAGCAGTGGAGAATTCAATTTTCCTCTACAATAAATTAATGCTTGAAAGAGCGAGAAACGAGCTGATTAACAGTCAGCAAATGATGACACCAAACCTCTTTTTGGGCAATAACTTACTAACATCAGAATCGATGTCTTTCAATAGAATGGGATACAACCTTTTCTAATGTTAGTAAAGTAAACGGATTTTAAATTTTTTCTTCTAAGAGTCTTTCTCATATTTATTTGCATTCATTAAAAATGAATGTAGAATTCATTTTGCATGATATCTTTTCACGAGAATTATTCTCATATATCAAAGTCAACCATGAAATTGTCTCTCTCCTGACTAGTTAGAAAATTCGCATAAGAATTGATCAGAACAGAACAATCTTGAGTAGCTCAGATAAAATAATTGGTCTCGAACCGAATTTCGGATTCCAAAGCTTCTATCGAGTTGAATAAATTTATTTCACAGCCTTCTATAGTAAAGGCTAGAAGCCTCATGCTTTTTTTGATAGGACTACTTCTATTTGAGGAGTTTGTAATTGATCGAGCTGAGATAGTGGGGCAAAAGTCAAGGGTTCTGTGGACTCTGACTAAGTTTTTTCGGATCCATCTTTGTGTAGGTAGATTAGAGGCTTTAAAGAAGCAAAGAAACTACTAAGATATGCAAATCCTTTGGATGAGGTATAAGCATGGTGTTAGAGTGCTAGAAACTGCTCAGATTCACTCATATATTAAGTAGCTTTGCAAGAGTGATGATTCAGATGTGCCACTGAATATCAAATTCTTGATGGGTAAATTAAGGAGGGTAGCTGCCGACAACGGCCACACATTTGTGGACTGGTCTGGGAGCTGTTTGCTAAGTCAGCTATTTTACATAGCGACAGATGCCGGGCAAAACTTAGATGAAAGTTGAAATTACTTATCACTAACCGATTCAAATCTCGAGTTTCATTTGTATAATACAACCAAGGACCGCTGTTTTAAGCATTTCAATGCTCGACTCGTATTTTCGTGGGGAAATATGAGTCTCTATATCAAAAACTCCATCGAATCACTCAAACACCCAAAATTCGCAGATTTAAATTTGATGAGCAGAATTAAGACAGTAAGGGAGCACCCCTCAATAACTGATTTTAAAAGGCAAATTCCCTCTCTAACAAGCATTAGACATTACTAACCTTGCTAACAAAGAGTTATCGTTTCTTAATTAGATTAGGTGCTCGGCGGATTAGTTATAGATAATTCGTGATTGTTCCGATACCTTGAGGATAGAAAACATAATTCATGGATTCGGTTTCCTTTCCAGGTACAATGCGTTCTTTGGGTCAGGTTTTCCACAACCACAGTTGAGTAAAGCGAGTCATCACTCTTATCATTCATCATTTTTCGAGGAAGGGATTTGAAGGTCCAAAGTATTCGTAATTAATTCGGATGCGACAAGCTTTCACAAGGCTTGACTGAAAATAATACATTAAGGTTTTTTGTCGATTAAATTTTAAATTTCGATTATCAGCATAAAATTTGGATTAGCTGTTCAGGCCATCTTTAATTCGATAGATTTCGAGGACTTTTAACATCAACATACTACTCCCACAAGGTGTTAGGTAAAAAAAATGTTTGAGCAACAGTTAGATCCATTAGAAAATTGAACATTAGAGGAACTTCTGCCTCAAATCCATCAAGTACAACCAATATTGTACTGTATTTTAATAGTCAAAAACATAGAGGGTTCTCTAAATCATTCCCATGACATGGTGCTATCAGCCTAATGTGGTTCTATGTATGACTTTGGAGAACGCTACTGACAATATAAACATTCAGTTCTCTTCCCAACTTTGTGAATAAAGTTCAGAAAAACATTTGATCTCTTATAAACTCACCTGTATTCGTCACCAGGAAGAGATTAGCCGTCCAACAAGGAGTTTAAGGGGTTGACTTGAATGCAAGCCAACTTTTCGGCCTGCTCTATCGAACCAGTGAGCCAAGTTAACTTGGAATAAATAAAATTGAAATGGGTATTTCACTGGAAATCTGAAAATAGGACCAGTACTCTTACTGAAAAAAGTAATTTAGCCACATAAGTCTGAAGAATGCTTCAGACAGCGAACCTTCCCAAGTGGATCTAAGATATTTTCTCATCGAATAGGCACTGCAATAGGTAATCTGCGTATTGAGTGAGGTAGCGCGACTTGTTAGGGAATGCATAGAGTCTGAATTTTACCATATAATTCGATATAGACCCTTAGGTACATTTCATCATTATGAGCGAGCCATAGTGCTATTGGCTCGATGAATTAAGCGCGGGTTTCAACTGTATTTTTCAAGAGAGCTGGAATTTCGCATATAAACTCAGCATGCTCCTTTTGATGATCTTCAGACCTTATAACCTGAATATTTTAGCTATTTGTCGTTACGCAAAGAGACAGGCAGCCTCTCTGGCAAGCACTCTTTTTTAGGTACAAACCATCTAGGATTCCAGGCGTCTCGAATGAAAATTGAATTGCTACTGAAGAATTCAAGATGAATTAATTCGCTAGGAAAATCGAGAGCGAACACTCTGCAATATTTAATAGCAACCAATTGAATTTTTATTTCTTCGAACATAATCCCAAATCACTAAAAATCACTAAATCACTAAAAATTCACACGAGCGAAACCAAATTAGCACTCGAGAAAGCCAAAGCCTCAGTAAGCTCCCCGTGTTCTCTTTAAACACAGAAACTTGCACGCAGAAGTATCAAGAGAGATTTGGAAACATTGGCAAAATCTGCTTTATGGAAACCCTCAACATATGCCGAAATATTTTTGCAGGGTTTTTACTCAATCGATCTTTCTTACTCGTGATTAATTTTAATATCCACAAAAATTGCACAATAAAATCTAAAGCCCAATTCAAATAGGTGTGCAAACTGCAAGAAATATCAATAATTATAAGCATATTAATCAAAAACAATAACACCAAGACAAATGAACTTCCTTGCCAATCCCCTCACTCTTAACCTCCAGGACTCAATCAAGTCAGAAGAACCATCCACACCACAACGTGTACCTCGAAGAAAGAGAGCTCAAAGCACCTATACAAATATATCTGATGAAATCAGAGAAGAGCTAGTGAAAAGAATCACTGTAAACAAGGAGAAAATCATCGATGTAGCCAAATCCATGAAACTCAACTATTCAACAGCAAAGTCCATTCTTCGAGTTTTCAGATATCAAAAGCGCGTACAAAAAGTACCCCAAAAGTTAAGAATCAAGAGAAAGAAGCACGTTTTTATCTTACCAAAAGTTGAGACTCAAAGTCAACTAAATTCACCATTATCAGCTGATACAAAGAGTTCGACTCCGAAATCAGCGAATTTGTCAAGCCCAATAGCGAATAACCTCCAGGCTCTTGGTTTGGAGAACAAAAAATTCAATGTATTCAATTTCAATATGAAGACCGAAGCGACTACTCAAGAGCCAATGCTGTATCGTCAGAACCTTCAGCCAGCTAATTTGAGCTTTATGAGTTTGGTACAGCAGCCACAGCAGCAAATTTCCTCGTTACCGCTGCTCGCTCAGTCTTACCAACCAAATCTGAACGCTTTGGCTCTCCAACAAAATGTGATGAACCTCGGATATTTGAACCAAAGACCTCAGGAGTCACTGCTAAGCGCTGGGACTGGAAATAATGTATTTTTAACTAACCAGTTGCTGGTTGAGCAGGCGAAAAAGTTGAGCTTAGAAAGACTCGTTGGAAGCTATGCGAATACGGTTCGCTCAAATTACAGCGTTTTCAACAATCTCTTCCAGCCAACTCAGGCAATAAACCCATTTTCTTTGGCTCGTAATTTCTAAATTGAGTTTCATTACTTAGATTTGTTTTTTCTGATTCGTTCCAAGTTTTTCAATTTTTTTCTTATCAACGTATTTGTATGATATATCTTAATGAAAATCAGGTTTAACCTGAAATAAAACCTCCAAAATCTGTCTTATAAAACGAAAAGTGTTCTTTTAGACTTGTTAGTCGAGATTGTGAGCAAATAAGTGAATAGTTTAGCCACTTGATATTCATACAAGATGCAGTTTAGGAATACATCTCTCTTTGTCTCCATACCTATCAAAACTTTCAACCATTTGAGCATCCAACTGCAATGTTCCTAGACTGATGTTCCCCTCTCAATTCAAACAAAAAGAGACTGTTTGAATAAGAAATGACCATTTTCGATTTTCATGTAAGAAATATCTTCGGATCATCATCATTCTCTTAAGATTCCTCTCTCAAAATCATTTGAAAGACCGACACTACATCTAGAAGAACATAATAACTTAACGATATTCCTTCAATGATAATATTATTCCCTAAAGGACAGGAACCTAGTATCTTTAATCGACTGAAACAGTAGAAAACTTGCTTAGTACAATTGAAAACTGGATTCATAAAAGTTATGAAATGCTCATTGCAAAAAACTATTCGGACTCCCTGTGCTCGAAACTTTGACGAACAAATTTAACATAATTTCTTCACATCGAAAATCTATCACCGTTTTCATTTTTCTGCTATGGAAACAAAAAAGTCTCTTCAATATTATCCTAATTTACACAACAAATCAGTGCATTCTCGCCTTAGCGTACGTAGCTCTCTTTATTTTTATTATCAGGTAAGCTCGACTATCTCCTTGACAAAAATTTGGACCAGGAGTTTATTATTTTATTTATCAACCCGAACAGGATTCAGGAGATTAAATCAAACATGGACTTTCAACCGGTCAGCTTCGCCTCAGATAACTATTTCGATGTCGAATATTTTTCCAACTGGCTGCCTTCACTGATCTCTCCTGCTCTCTCAGTGATAGCCACCTTCCTCGCTGTCCTTACCTGCGTTATTTCGAAATTTTACCGCGAACCATTAGGATTCATGGTGTTCGCAATCAATCTCTCAGATTTCCTCTTTTGTTTTTGCAAATTAAGCGTGCTTGCCATCCAACCAACCAGCGATACCTACTGCCATATTCTTCAAGCAGTTTCATACACTTCACTGCTTTCTTCCTCAATCTGGGGCGCTCTTTTTGGTCACGCTCTTCTGATCTCTTCAAAATACCAAAGCACCCTCATAATAAAAAGAGTTATCCATGTCTATAGCTTCTGTGCGACAATGATACCACTGTTTATGGGCACAGCTACAGCTTTTACGGATTATGTGATTTACTCAGACAAGGTTCAAAGTTGCGTGCATAGGATTTATATTGGTGAATTCGACTACACTTTCTGAATCTTTGGCACCATTCCCGTTGGTGGGACCTGCTTGTTCAGTCTCGTTTGGTATGTGCTTGCTGCGTTTCATCTTAAAAAACTCATTGCAAAGGAACAATTAGGGAAGGTTCTCACGCTTTTCATTTATCCAGGAATCTTTTTAATCTGCTGGATGCCGATTGTAGTAAAAAATGTTCTGGTTCCATGGGGAATTAAGCCAAGTCCAACGGTTACAATAATTTTAAGAGAGGTCGCTCAATTACATGGGCTACTGGATGCTCTCGTTTATGGAGGGGGACTCAGAAATCTGGGTAAAAGCCTAAAACAGTGCTGCTTAGGAAAGGCGTCGGCAAAGAGTTTGCGGGCATCAGGAGTGGAAATTGACCATTCTTTAGCGACGACGGAGGGGTTGCTTACTTCAAGTGGTCGGGTTGATGTCGGGTTTAGTGTGAATGATTCCGACAAAGAATCGAACGGTCGCACAGAAACAAGGGAGTATGTTTTCTTACATGATCGGGAATGAGTTTCACATAATTATTATGATGACTTTTATTAAAATACTTGATATCAAACAGCGATTTTGTAGTTTTTATAAATATTTATGTGCTTTTAGCTGAGTGAAATCAAAAGAAAAAATGAAACTAGTTCTTGATTATTGAGGGCGATGCTCCTTAACAACAGCTTTCTAATGAAGAGTGGAAGGTAAAAAATGAAGCTTGATTCGAAAAGCTGATGTCAATGATACTTTTATATGATCTAGGTTGAGAATTACTTACGGTTTCCAACAATGGTGAAAGAAGTTACAACCCGCTCATAGCTCTGAGATTATGAATTAATGTATTAAGGACAATGTGATTTGCTGTTGCTTTATGAAAAAGTGACTAGAGCCATAGATTCCCATGGATTGTAAATTTTACAATTATTTTTCTTCATAAATATGCAATAAATAGCACAATCAACAGCTATTCAGGGTTTGGGCTTAATTTAAGAAGAGATAAATCATTTATTCATCTAGAAATCGTCACTTAAAAAAGTTAATTTCTTAGAACCGTTTTTCCAATAAACGTTAAACTCATGGCCGTCAATGCTTTCTTTCCCCATCCCATGAAGGCGATCATCAGTCCACTTGCCTTCAAACTGACTACCATCGACATGTTTTAGCGTTCCTTTCCCATGCCGCTTCCCTTCTTTCCATTCTCCTTTATAAACGTCTCCATTCGTGTATTCCATCTCTCCTTTCCCATGCGGCTGCAGATTCAAAAAATCTCCCTCATACCTTCCGTCTTTATTAAACCTCTCACCAAAACTCAACCCGCCATCCTCCCATTTCCCTTTATATATAGTCTGATCTGGGTATATCAATTCTCCAACTCCATGCCTTTTTCCATTTTGAAAATAGCCCTTGTAAATCATTTCTTTCTCATATAATATCCCAAACCCAGTCTTCTCGTTTTTTACAAACTCTCCAATATATCTCTTTCCTGACGGCCATATGGACTCTCCATTTCCAGTCATAGAGTTTTTCTTCCATTGTCCTCGGTAGATTTCTTGGTTTGCATATATCATTTCACCATACCCATGTCTCTCACCATTTTCGAAATCTCCTCGATACACGTCCCCATTTGGCCAGGTGTACTCACCTTTCCCATGCCTTCTCGAGTCTTTCGTCATTCCGCGGTATTTCCCACCATCTAAATAACCCACTTCTTGGAAATGATTCTCAGTTGCTGGTAATTCAGCTTCTTCTATGGTTCCGAGCTGCTTTCCTGCGCAAAATTGTAACTTATATACTTTTCCAGTGTTCATAATGCACTTTCCCTCTCCATGCGGCAGCCCATCTTCCCAGTTACCCTCGTAACTGCTTCCATTGGCGTAAGTCATTTTCCCGATACCATGTGGCTTCCCTTCCAGGAAATTCCCCTCATACACTCTTCCATCAGCATAAGTATATACTCCTGTCCCATGTATAAGATTATCTTTCCATTCCCCTTCGTATTCTTCTCCATTCAGATGCCACAATTTTCCGCCGATTCCGTCAAGTTTGCCATCAGCAACGGGACCTTCATAGATTCTGCCATCACTCCATTTATAATAGGCTTGACGATCTTTCATCCGCAGGTTTTGCAACCATCCCGTATATTCTTCGCCTTCGAAAGATGTAAATTTCACCTTGAAATCTGTGAATGAGTTAAATTCCAGTGTTGTGAATGTGCCTTGAAATTTATTTCCCTCGGGCAAAATTACTTCACCTTTTCCATTAATGGCTTCCTCTTTGAACTCTCCTATGTACTTCTCTCCTGTAGGTAATTCTAGTTGCCCGAATCCTGTAATGATTCCTTCCAATATCGACCCTTTGTACTTTATGCCGCTTGGCCAAACGTATTCTGCATCGTCATCATGAATGAGAAAATTAACGAATTTTCCAGTGATTTGCTCTTCATTTGGTAGATATAAAGTCCCTTTGAAAGGCTGTCCTGCTACCCATTCCCCTTCATAATTCCTACCATCACTCGTCATCAAATTTCCTTTGCCATGGGGTTTATTATTCTCCCATCCGCCTTTGTAGGACGCTCCATCTCCTAAAATTAGCTCTCCATAGCCACTTCTGATGTTATTTACAAAAGAACCCTTGTAGCACTTATCGTCGGGCCATAAAAACGTTCCCTGACCATTTAATGCGTCATTGCTCCACTCACCGTTGTAGTAACAGCCGTCGCTCATCGTTAGCGTTCCCTTTCCATGCCGTAGTTTGTCCCTCACCTCACCATCATACCTTCCTCCGTCTGCATATGTGATAATTGCTGAGTCTTCGACTAAATTGAATTCTTCAACCTGTGTACAAATCGAAATTTGTCGATCAAAGGAGAAATTAAACTTTCGGTTCAAGATCTGAACTTTGCGGTAGTAATAGCGGCCATAAGAGATAGGTGTAATTGGGTACCATTTATTAAATGTTTCTGGGCTATCTTGTTTGAAACTATCTGAATAAAGACCTGTATATAGTTGATTATTAATCTCATCAACCCTCTGAAATAGCTCTTCGAACGTCAATCGTTTCTCCGGATCAATCATAAGCATAGATTTCACCAAGGATACCAATGCTACCCAAGTGTTTCCATCGAAATCTTTAAACGTAATGTTTTCGATTTCTTTCGAAAGCACGCGAGCGAAACTAGACTTATTGTTATACGGGTACGTAAAGGTCAGCAGATAATAAAAAATAACTCCCAGTGACCAAATATCACACTTTGCGGTGTATTTTTGATCCTTCTCAAGCATTTCGGGTGCCATGGTCATATATGTCCCAGCGAACGTCGTCAATAGCTGATTTGAGTGCTCAGTCATTTGAGACTGCCCAAAATCAGCAATTTTCACAGTGTAGTTTTTATCAAGCAAGAGATTCATCAGCTTCAAGTCTCGGTGAACAACGTTTTTCTCTCTCAACGCTTTCATACCAGCAACTATTTGATTTATGAGCTTGAAGCATTGGTGTTCAGGGATCTTTTTGTCTTTGAAATTCTTATGAATGAAGGTATCGAGGTCTCCATTTTCACATAATTCAAACACGAGGTAGTACCAAGGGTTTTTCTCGTGGTATAGAAGTTTGATAACATTCTCGTGATTGATTTCTTTTGCGATTCTGATTTCTCTAAGAATTACTTCTTCCTCTTCTTGTTGGTTATCTTCATCGAAGATTTTCATGACTTTGACAGCCACGTGGGAATTTCCAGTGCTTCCAAGGTAGATCTCGCCGGAAGCTCCGCGAGCAATGGACTGCAAAAGAGTATAAGGGCCAACCTTTGCAGGTACGGTTGAAATCATTAACTTTCTGATTCAATAATGATAAATAAAATAAGACAGTATCATGCTTAGCTAAATAAACAGTATGAATACGCTAGAAATGTTAGTAGGTTATTAGAAATTCAAGTTAATGGAACCTTCATGAATGGTTTTCTGGATGGAGTACGGGCACGAATTGCAGGTGGAACCAACGATGTTAAGTTATTTTGAAACTTTCTTTGAAATGATGAGGGCATTATTTTCTCGAAAACTTCGATTTGAGAACAAAAGTTATTAGCAAAGAGAAGTAAACCGATGAGAATAATGGGGGTTTCTAATAAAACTATCTACATTGATTGCTATTGGTTAAAGTATCGTCTAGGTTTGTGCTTCAGAAATTGCACTTGATTTCATTTATTTATTAAATGCGCAATTATTACATTTTTTCTTTTACGCTTTGAACTTTTCCAAGGTCAGATTCTTCTCTCATTAGCAGCAAAAAAGATTTAAGGTATAATTGTATTTTTCTCCAGTTAGTTGCCAGATTGAAAAGATAATATGAAAATGTTTACTACAAAATTAACAACGTCCTCACTGGTATATTTGAAGACTAGATACCTTCATTCAGTCTCTCAAGATGAAATTTTCCGAATCATTTTCGCCATTTTACGCACCCTCCGTTGCTAATTAGCAAGTATCATTTGCTACTCATTTCAGAAAAAGCCGTTACTAATTGAAAATCAGTTCACTGCAAAATCTAATACTCTAACTCTCACGAGAGTCTATCACTGGTCTCTTACAACTAGATTTGAAACAGCACACTCGATAACAAGTAAAGCGTTAAATTTTCTTGGATTAAGCAGGCATTTTCATTATCGTATAGCCATAATTCTCTGTTGGAATTAAATAAATGAAAATGAATTTATCATGAAACGGATAAATTGATTAATCAAAAAAAGCTCAAGTGAACTTATAAGTAGATTGTTATTCAATGCTCGAGCACAACAGTTTTGACGAATTCGACAGACTTGTCGTAAAAGAAATCGATGAGGAGCTCAAGATATATGTTCCCTATAACGGCCGGAAATTCGTCTGCAAGGAGCTCGATGTTTTAGCCAAGAACGACCCCAAATGTCGAAATATTCGCACCGAACTCAATAGATGCGCAGAATTAATCCATGTATACGACACTACCTTTGCCGGTTTTATACGAAAGCACACATTACGACTGAGCCTTATGCTATCCGTAATTTCCATGATCACCGTCTTCTGTCTCGTGGCCAACACGACGGGATGGTTCCCACTCCAAATGATTCGGGAGCCACTACATCCAGTTCTTCTTACACTGGGAGCGTGCTATGCTATTCTCTTTTTCCAGCTTGTGTACTCTAATTTTATCCACAAGACGCCAGTGAATCAGCTAACTTTATCGAAGCTCAGAGAATATATCAGCAAATGCAATGAATATTGCTTCTTGGACATGGGTTTTGAAGTTACGACGGCACAATTTAGCTATGATTTGATATTTTGTTCGCTTGAGGACCAGCGCCCTTGGGATAACTGTTTGCTGATTGAATAGATATTGAATGTAAATATTTGAGATTCATGATGCTTGGTCTTCAACTCATTTGAAATTTACCTTACCAAGACATTTTTCATTTAAGACGAGTTTTCAGTTTAAGCAAGAGTAGTTTGAGGCTGTCAATCAATGATATGAATTAGTGTTGAACTATATCTTCATACTCATCGACTTATGTTTTCTTAGTTTCAAATTTGATAGTGGCTGAATTGAGAATTTTACATTTTTTTGTGTTTAGCCATGCTCCGGCCTAGGTAAAGTGCACCTAGCAGCCATCTAAATTAGCTATCTGAATATTCTACCTCATCAAAAAGATTTGTTCACGAAGGACAAAAAGCATATTTCAAATCCAGAGTTTAAATACTAGCTGATTGGATGAAAAGTTGCCAGGCTATAGTTATAATGCATGGTCTGAATTACACTAAGAAAATCGCTTTGGATCAACTAGATATTATTAACACCAATTCGCTAAAACAATGCGAAAAGAACTTATATATTCAGCCATGATAATGTTACAATTCCCTGAGAACTTTCTAACATGGTTAAGATAAGCCTCTTCCCAATTATTTAACATTCATTATAGATACACATTTAATGTGTAGTAGTCGTAAATAGTGCCACGCTTTGAATAGAAATTAAATAAATTGAATTGACTTTCGAAAATTCGAACATGGAATCAAATCACACGATCCAAGCAAGAGAAGCGAAGCCAGGCGAAGAAAAAGCTTTGTATGAGCTGTATCTCAAATCTATAACCGCAAACCCAGAAGTGACGACACCAATGATTTTTGGGAGCTTACAAAATCGCTATGGGCCAACACTCATTTGGATTTTCTATATGTTAACCACAATAGGAATGTATTTTTTCCTGAGAAACTACAGATTAAAGTCTCCTTTCTTTTACACATCAATCATCCAGGCTGGCTTCTACGGGATAATCTTTGGAGTACTTCTTCCAAAAGCATTTAATCTGAAACATCGTCAAATCTTCGGAGGACTTGCTCGAAAATTATACCTTCAACATGATGAGCAATCAAAATCAGCGCACCCGATTGCTGTGGTTGTGGTTGACAAGCAAACAAAAAAAGAAACGATTGTTGGATGCGGAGTTGTTTGCCCGAAGACGGATTCAGGAAAACGTGATGGAGAACCCAAAAAATCAGCTGATCTGAAATGTGTTGCGGTCGCTGATAAAATGAAAAGATTAGGATTTGAGGCTGAGGTGATCAAGCAAGCAATTGCGATTTGCAGAAAAGAAAAGTACGACTCTTTAAGCTTATTGGCAAATCCCGCAGACGAGTTCTTGGCGGCACGGTTGAAAGAATTAGATTTTGCGCCTTCACGCTCTTACAATCTGGGATATAGTTATTTGCCTTGTTATTTTCAGGAATATAAAGCATTTATGTGAATTCCTTTGATGGGATGCTCTTAATTGCAGTGTCTACCCATAAACAATAGATTATTATATCACAGGTAGGATTATTTTCCGCGGATTGTCAAAAAAAAGAGTCTTTCATAAGGAAAAAACAGGTTAAAACTCATATGTACAGTTGAGTCATATCCGTAGTAAGTCGATAGAACAATTATGCCTCACACTGTTTAATTACTAGTGTTGATCGAGAAAAATGTACTGGAAGTCATTGATTAGCTAATATACAAGCTAACGATGAGTGAATGTAAGCTGGAAAAAATCCAAAATTAGTTGAACTTTCTGGCAAAACTGCTGCTCAAGACAATTTTCCTTCCTAGCAGAGGTTTTTCAGTGGATTTCGTACGCTTTTGAGCGCTTTTTTGAAAACAGTTCAAAAGAATGGTACATCTATTTAGTAGTTGCTTGCACCGTTCAGAGAATCATGAAATTAGCAGTTTTTTTCAAAGCTATTCCAAAGAAAGCGGCAATTTTCAACTTCCTCAGCTCTCTAACGTCACTACAATTAAGAACGACTTCTCATGCGGCAAACTCATCAGATTCTGTATAAAACATATAATGCCAGAATATACTTTCGAAAAACAAGACATCGCTTACACTGGCTTGTTGTAGATGATATTATACAAACATTAGCGGACCGACCTCAAGCGAAAAGCTCTGTGAGATAGTTTGAATAGTTTATTTCGTATTCCTGATAATATGAACCCAAATTTCGAATTTTCAGGTTCTAATTAAATTAAACAACCAAAATCCTTTTTTTTCACTTCCAAACAGACGTTTTCAACACAGTCATTCAGCTGGGTTCCACTTCTAGAGAGCTGCTTCGAGAATTACATGTGTCTGTTGACTGAAATTGTTTTAATAACCAGACTTCAGATGAAAGTTTCGGAGCTTTTGGTGCTATGACAAAGCTTTCTTCAAGATAACCTCTTCGGTAATGAGATCCTTCTCTCCATAGAAGCCTCAGAAAATAATTTATTTTTTTACTCTTTCTGCCAAAATTCTGCTGCGCTAATTTGCTTTTAATAAAAAAAGAAAAAAAAACAGAATTAAAGTTTATCGACGCCTTAACCTGAAAATTCTTTTTCTATTTGAAGTAAAGATAGCTTATCTGTTTGAAAATGATTGACCTTACCGGTGTAAGTGCACTGAATTCATTTTAATGCGAAGCAAATTCTAATACCCATATTAACTTTGTTTGTATTTTCGGAAAATGATGAAAAGAATCTGCTAGTATCGAGTGTGAGAACTAGCACGAGCACATTTAAGCTTAATACCTCCTTTAACAAAACTCTATTCTATTGATTTTAATATGATTGAGAGAAGAAATTACAATTTTCAATCGGTTTGTTTAATAGTGTTATGTGCTGAAATCAAATTTCAAATGACCATGGGGATGCAATTATTCAACGAAAAATCCAAGTGCCAGGATAAGTAGGATACGAATACTAAGCAAATGAGCATACACAAACTAGGTTCCAAGCCTCGTATTTGGATTTAAATAGTGGCATGCACCCGTAGTTGGGTGCATTCCTAAAATACAAAATTATTCCTTACCTATGACTGAGACTCGAGACAAAATTCAAAACACATTGCCCTCAATTGGATACTATAATAGTGCATGATTGCTAGGATCCGCATTTTCATCATAATGATCATCAAATTTCACTGCATATTCGAAAATTGTAGCAAAATGTGTCTACATCAATCCTGATTCTGTCGAACTGTTGAATGTGATAAGCCGAAGGATCTTTTCCAGTATTTTCAATTGATATTCTTCCGATTTCGGGGGAATCAGTATTGAAAAACCTGCCTAACTTAAGAGCTCGTACTGTTCAGGATACGGGTATGATATTCGAAAGAAAAAATCGAAAAAAAAGAGTCAGAACCTCAGGCCTCAAGCAATTTCTTCATAGGAACCAGTTGGAAATCGCCTTACAAACTTCGAGTGACCTTGTCGGAAATATCTTTCTAATTTATCTAATTTTGCCTTTTATTAGTTATCATCTTGTACTTTTCACTGATCTACGTAAATATGCAATGGCTATCCGACCAATCGGACACATAGCAAGGTCCTTAGCGGTTTGAGTTCATTGTTAAGCGGATGAAATTAACTTTTACAGAGGATATAAATTACAGGAGACGAGTCCATATAACATTTCCCCTAAATTCCAAAAGGAAAACCTATAGTTTTGCATAATTTTTCTCTTAGTAGGGCCGATTATTGGTGCGAGATCAGACAAACAATGTGGTTTGATAGAAAAGTAGATAGTAGGACTTCTAATAGAATGGGTGTTTAATCTAAAATAATAATTGCAATAAAAAAATGAATTAACTTAATTGAAAAATCGTTCGAATCGGAGTCTAACAATTTAAAATCGAATTTTTGAGAATTCTGAAACTCGAATTGAAGAAATTAAAAAGAGTTCTTCTGATTTATTCCAGAAACTTCCAACAAATTCTTGAGGTGTCTGAACCTTATCTTTGTTTGATCAATCAAACTGGTGCAGTTCTTAAATTTGATTCTTTGTTTTCTATTATTTTGTAGTAGTATAGCCGCAGTATAATTTCCTTTTCGTATTTCGATGAATAGGAAAAACCTTACTGAAAAAAATAAAGTTACCGATATTTAATTATTTTTGATGTTTCAATTTGTTTTTCCTATTTTAGAGTCCTCTTTATATTTGCAAAACTTTTGTATATACCTGATCAAATACCTATTTAGATAGTTAGCTCTATATGTACCAATTAATCGCTAAATTAAATCTCATTTAACAGAATTTTTTAACTTTGGGTGCAGCGCTGATCTTTCTGAAATTAATAGAAAAGAGAAATTTTGGTTCAGGATAATTATTTTACATTGACGTCACGACTTGAAATCTGCATTGCCAAAGTTATTCAAGATATATAGGAATATTGTTTCTTCTTTATAATTTTTTTATAGAAATAGCAAAGCAAGATAAGCATACACTAAGACATGAAATCAAACTGCTGAAATCCTTTCTCGCGAACTCATATGGGGGTTTCATCAGCTGCATTGCATGTCTTGTGTGTGCTAGTCGAATTTGATCATTTCGAATACCTAATTTTGTTTCGAGAAATTTCTCCGCAGTGTCTCCGTGTACCTCGAGTTTGTTCCTTAATTTGTTCAATCTTCTCGCCTGTCCTAAATTTGAGAGTAGACATAACATCGAAAAGCTGCGATGGCTACCAATAATCCTGGAAACAAATAATAAATTCCATTCTCAAAGAACATTTAAAAAGTAATACTCAGAAAAAGGCACAGCGACATCGTCCGTGGGCTTTTTGGCAGTATTCTTAAGTTGGCCGCTTTGGGATTGAAGGAAAATTCTCCATCATACAAATGAAATTTGATTCGTTCCTTTTTTGATCGCTGTATCATCGTCTCATCGTTGTTGTCGTAGTCTTTACAATTACCGAAGCATCGTAATCTCTGCGTAGATGTAAAGGAGTGATAGGTGAACTTTAGAAGGGGTTATTTCCAAGTCTTAGCTCAATTTAGATGATAGTATTTGAAAACCGAATGATATCTTGATAACGGAGAGAGAGAGAAGGTTTGTCTCCTAATAACTTGATAAAAGAGAAAGTTAATTTATTTCTAAGTAGTTCAATATGTTCGTACGAATAGAATATCCTTTGAAGTCTTTTTAAGTCATGAGACTGAGTGTTTCTCTGCTTATAATCTGAGAAGCTTGTTAATGAGGGGTGTTGCCGGGTGCGCATATAATTCATGAAAGCAATAAAACAAGCATCTTCAAATTTTGTAAATGTGAAACCAATTAAGCGTTTGCTCTCCAATTTGTAGAAAGGTTATATTCTATCCTATTTGGCGTGATAGTACCGCAATTAGCATAAAATGAAAAAGCCTAGATTGGTGTCCTGATCTGAACTTTCTTAACTTTATAGAATTAGTCAAAATTCCAATATGCATCCCAGCCAGCGGAAAAAAATGCATTCATTTTGGAGGAAAATTCAGATTAAGAATCCTCAAACGAACTTCGCATAATTCGATGGATCGAGCAACATCTCATAATGTAACAGTTCCTCATATGGCAAGAAATTTTCCTACTGAAAAATCTCTTAATGGAAATGCATGTTTGCGAGAAAAATAGAATCATCAAAAGATGTTAAAAATTCATTCACATATCATCTCATTTACCCTTCTCTAAATCTTCAATTGGACAGAAAATTACTCCAAAACTCTCACAATTCATCATTATAGGATCTATTTCGTCTTGTTGTCATTTGGTGCATAAATTTTTCAAGAAAGAACTACTCTTGCTGAAACCTCATTTGAGCCAGTTTCCGAGTGCGGAAATTCATCGAAATGGATGAAATGCGCTATTAATTCTTCTATTTCTATTTCACTATTAAATCTCCTCAGCTATGTTATCAGAAAATTTACAACGGCCTCATATTGAAGCCGTTGGAACAGCAAGCCCGCACAAAATTTTTTATTGGTCAACACAACACCTTGATCCCGTCAAGGCGCTTTGAAGTTTGTTCCTGAGTCAATATTAACCAAAATTTATCATGCTACTCGTAGCACTCTCGTGATACTATCACTCAGTTGCTAAGCAAGATCAACTATGGCCTATTATCTAGGAGGTTTCATTTTGTTCTGGTAGGATTAAGTGTTTACGCCTGCAATAAATCTCAAGATACGTTTATTAGCTTCGCTCGATTTTAAATTGTGGAATTCAAAATTCGAACTCTTCCAGATTTTTATTCGCAAGATTTATACTCAGAGAGCTTTCTCAGCATTCCCTTAGATAAATAAGAAAAAAGAAGTAATTCAATTATGATTGTATCCACTTCTTAGTGATCTTGCCTCTTGTTCTAGACAATAATAAGATGTCCATTCAGGTGGAGTTTAAATTCCAAACTTATTCAAGTAACTGAAAATCACTGTTATCTGTGATTAAGGACTCAGGAATCGTCTCAATAGTAGTCTCTCGCCAAGAATCTGAAGTTGTAGCTGCCATGTTTTTATACATAAATCCTCAGTTAACGTACATTTCTGTCCCTAGCATCATGATAAAAGAATTAAATGAGAAATTACTTTCCATTTTTCATTGAAGAGATCTACAACTTGGACACTGCTCAGTCCTACGCACCCTAAGCCGTTACAGGACAAAATTCTCTTGTTAATTTTCCAGTTCTTTATGAATCGTGTATTGTCTAAGAGGAATTAGTGATAATTCAAGTCGAATTGTGATATCAAGTAGCAGCAAGGTAATAATGTATGAATATAATGAACACCACTACTCTTCAAAATCAAACTCTTTAATTATTGGGAACATAATTTAAGTCAAATTCTTTCCAGTCCATGCGCGAATATTTCTTTGCAAGAGGAATTACCTTATACATCAAATACACTCCAAAGCCCCAACACACATACGTCAATATCGCCCAGTTTTTCTCGGATAGGATATAATACATTATCGTTTCAGGCCATATGCTTCCAAAATTGGCCATTGACATCGTGATAGTAATGTACGTCGAGCCGATTCTCGGATCACACGTTCTCGCGAAGAAAGCGCCCAACGCAACAAACATCATATGCGCACTGAGCGACCCTAACAGATGAATACCTGTGATCGTCCAGAAAGCGCCAGGCCAATCTTCTTTGGTGTAAGTGGTTAACAGCACATAATGAATAAAGGAACTTAGCCACTTCAATATCAAATGTCCATAGAGAAGATTGAAAATATTCTGCTTGCTATGGTTAGCATAAATACCAAAGAAATACGTCGACAGCAGTCCAAAGGGCAAGATTATCGTTTGAATATATATAAACGTGATTCTCGAAAAACCGGCTCGGATGATCGCAGGAGTAAAGTACGCGTCGATTGGCGAGAAGCCGACCCGAGCCAGTATTAGAAAGAGCAAGCAATATAACAGATTTTTGTTCTTCCAAAACCCGGTTGCTATCTCTAGAATTCTGCTCAGGGAGTCGAAACTTTTGGCAGGAGGTTCCCTCTTCAAGGAGGTGTGAATGAAAATCACGTAAACTAAAGCCATCGTCCCTGTAATGTAAAAAAAGTTTTCGAAATTCAGCAGTGGTTCTGTCTGTGGGCTCGTGTAGATGTATTCGTTGCAAAACTCGACGCTGTTCAATGGGATAAACATATTCATTGCGAGGAAATGCCCGATGCTTTGCGCAATGAGTTTAATCATAGGCATATATGATCTCTTACTCTTCTGAATAATCGAAACTAAATATCCATCCGTTGACACCATGATCACAGCAACGAGAAAGGTGAGGATGAATCCAATAATCGAAACGGGCACAGTGTGCATTCCCTGCATCCAACCTTCCGCATGGTAAGCGAAAAAGAATGATACTAGAGCGTAGATATAGATGCAAGGGATAATATATGACATTCGTCTGCCAATAGCGTTGGAAAAGTGTCTATCGAGAAACGGACCGAATAGGAATTTTAAACCCATAGGGTAGTTTGTGATTGAGAGATGGCCCAAATCTACAAAGGATGCTCCTCTCTTTACCAAGATAATAGGGAGGCTTCCTTGAAAGATACCGAGAGGAATCCCTGGGAAGAATTGATTCATGAAGATAACGCTAAAGAATAGCTTTTCTCTGCTTATGTACTCATGAGTAAGTTCTGGCTCAGTTTCAGGTCCTTCAACGCTAAGAGATTCTGTAATACTGCTTTTTTCCTTGCTGATTTCTTCTTCGTGTTCTTTATCGTAGATCTCTTTGCTCGTCTCCAGAGCATAGTCTACTTGTTCTTCGGGCAGTGGAACGGGATACATCTTTGCAAATAATTTATGTTGTTTATTAACGACGAGCTTTTTTCGAATAAATTAGATTTACATGAGTCAATCAGTAGGGACCGCTGTTACATTCTCGAAATCACTGATTTTTTAGGCAAGCAGGAGAGTTTATAACCGTCAGCGAAAGACTGGTGTCATATGAGGCAGATATTGAAATCAATACAATGTAAAGCACACAACGGCAAACTATTGCCAACTCTTAACACAAACTGAATCAGCTCCTGAAAGATATACAATCGATTTAATAGAAATTTTCAAAAAAAGAGAAATTTTACTTTACTTCATAAGAGAGACTCAGGTTGGCATCTTTAATGTTCTGTTAATCAATACTTAATGAACTTTCCAAAGAAGTTAAAATACGAAAAAGAACTACAAAAGAAACGAATTAATACAGGATCATACATGGGTTTATGGATTATGCAAGAAAATCTAAATTCAAACTAATAACGACACTTGTGAACATCTCGAGCTTTCTCTTTAGAAAGCTTGCTTTTTGAATAATCTTTCTGCGATCTTGCGGCTTACGCACAATTTCTTCGAGAGAATCATTTTTCTCTTGGTTAACTTCTTTGGAGCTGTTTTCCTAGAAAAGCAGAAAGCTTTAAACATTTTTTATCAATGGCGAGCTGCTTACTTTAACAAGCTTGAGAGGCATGACGCTTTTGATCCTGTAGTTTTTTCTGACAGTTTTCTAATGCCATTGGTAGTTCTTCTTCGTGGTACATTGCTGGCAGTTTGGTTGTCAGCAGCAGCAGACACTGGGGCGGTTTCGTTTTTCTGCAAATTAGACGAGATTTGGCCAATATCGCTCTCGATTTGACTGATCTAAATAGGGAAACAGATTAGAGGACAACGTACTCTAACTCCGGGTTACCAAACAGTTAAGAAGCAGGTTTTGCTGGAGGATAAGGCCGATTTCTTGCTCCTCAAGATCTAGAATTAGAAAATGGGTTCATGGCTTTAAAATTAGAGGGAAAATACCTTCATCATCAGACTGGTTTGCAGCATCATAAGAGAATTGGTTGGTTGGGAAGAAGTTCATTGGCTGGTTGAGGGCAGTCATGTTATTGAAGAGGCTCAGAGTTGGTTGTTGGTTCAAGAGAGCTGATGGGAAGAAGCATGGAATCTGAGCTTGGGTATTCACGGTTTGGGTTGGTTGGGTTTTGAATCCGAATCGATTCATCGTAAGGAGAAGGAAGAAAGAAGGAGAAGGAAAGAAAAGGAAGAAAGAGAAAAGAAGAAAAGTCGTTCGAGCGACGGACTTGTCTCGATGATTTATTTATTTAATCAATTATGAATCAAATCCTCACGGCAGCTTATATGCTCCTGATCACGGCGTTGAAATTTGATAAAAATATTTTCAACCAAGGTTTTATGCGAATCGAATCAAGCCTCTCTGACTCATTTAATTTAGCTTCAAGAACTTCAAAAATTTAATAATTCCAGTAGTTTGTCCCGAAGCCAGCACTGGTTTCGATTCTAATAAATTTCTTCTGCAGGCTTCCGATTTAGACTTTATTAAGAAAGAATGTCTCATCAAGAACATTCTCAAGATAGTTAGTTATACAGTACAAACTTTCAAGAGGTCAGGTCAACCTGTTGAGTTATCGACAAATAGCTTAAGGCTGAGAGCTTTCCGGTGTGATCGTCAAGCGCTTAAATTAGAAAAGCTTTGAGAGATGTGTGATTTAATAGATATTGATCGTGAACAGAAAACAAGTGTTACATGTTATCTGTTTAATAGCCACCGACCACATTTCGTTAATTGCTTTATATCGAAACAGCTGAGGCAGGACTGTCCTATTTCTGAGAAGCAACGTTCAAGGAACCTCAGTGTCTCAAGTAGCTTCTGGCTTCTCGGTCATAATAAGCGCTCTCATGTACCTCAACCAAATTATGTAGATAATGTAACTTTTTATGGGGAGTATCTTCGGTATTATTGAAGTCCCCAGGTAATTCTCATAAGTAACTCGTCATTGAAAATGTGATCTCTGCTCGATTTGATAATATATTATCATGTAAATTTAGTATTAATGTTTTTTGAGTCAAATAAGTAGTCTTACATTGTAATACTCACATGGAAGAGATTATCCAACAGCAGGACCTTTAATGTATCAAATCAGAGCTTAATATTAAATTGAGAAATAATGCTCGTGAAAACAATGCTCGACAATCTAGATTCAACAAAAGCAGTAGGGATGTTTGAGGGTTGTATGTAGTAAGGAATTTTGATGGTGTATAGGAAAATTTCGACTTGATTATTTCGGTAAGTGAAAAAAAAGTAGGATAAACTCAAAGTTTGACCTTGATTAGGAGAGATCATGTGCGAAATGCAAATATGGTTCTGTCTGCGCAATTCAATTGGCGTTTTCTAGCGTTAGAGCCGAATCAACCCACATGTACGTTTGTGTTGGTTTATGCTATTAAAGCAACTCACCTAAATTCAAGATTCTTATTTGAATTTAATTAATCTTAAAATCTGCTTTTAGATGAGATTCTTCGCTGTGTTCTTTTTTACGCTTTCGATAGATATTAATTGACCTTACTTTGAGCGGATGTAGAGCTTGAGGGTTAGATTAGATCTCCAAGAAGTAAGTGAAAGTTGAGTATAGATGCCTGAAAGAAGTTTTTTTTGGCTTTTTCAAAATTGCTAAAAACGTGATATGAAGGGCTTTTGCTCTTGGAGTTCGATTTCAGTGACATCCTTGCTAAAACGCTAGCTTGTAGCCTTCTCTGATGCTGCTCTTTTAAAATTAACCTCACCATTGAGTCCTATTCTCCAATATACTCGCGTTCTTTGGCAACTTGGAGCTGAGCTGCCGAGGAACCACTATTGCCTCGAAAACTCGGTAGAGAGAGAAGATGAAAATTCTATTCTAATATAAACCAGAGCTTTTTACAAATCTGCACCGAGTAACTAAAATCTCAGGAATGTATTATTTTACATTACATTAGAGTATATGAAGCTAAGACGCTACGAAAGAATCAAAAGAAGGACAATTTTAGCGAATAATATCTACGATTCCATGGAGTCTTCGGATTCGTATCGGATCCTAGAGCCATCTTTCGCGGTTTAGCAAAATGAAGTTTTTTCAAGGTTTTTTTTTGTGTTTGGAATTTAAATTCAAATTAAGGCAAGCCCAATTCGGCGTACCATTTTAGAGGAAATCAAATTGATTTGGAATTAAGTGATACTTCTAATTTGCCTTATTAAGAATTCAAATGGGGTGACCCTCAGAATACATTCTCTCTAGTGTTTATTTATACAACACGCACACACACTTAATAGTATCTGCTAAAGAAAATACCTCAAATCTCCACGACGAAGCCCTTAGAAAAAATTCCTAAAATTATGGTCGAGTATATTTATTTCATAATTACTTAGATTCCTATAATCCCTTCCTGGGAACATGAAAAAATTGAAAAATACTTCCTATATCTCTTATTTGAAACAATAAACAATTATGCAGGCAACAGCAATGATCTCAATCTCTCCATTTTGATTGGCTTTTCCATTACGTCCTTCATGCCTGCTTGGAGACATTTCTGCTTATAATCAGCCCTAACATGTCCCGTCAGACCGTAGATAACTACGTCCTGATCACTCAGAATCGCTCTTTTCTTATGTTTCTTCAATATCTGCTTCGTTGCCTCCCATCCATCCATAATCGGCATTTCGCAATCCATAAGTATAAACTTTATCTCCTTCCACCTCGCTTCATATAACTCCACCGCCGCTTTGCCATTGCGAGCTTCTATTGGCTCGAAACCACAAATTAACAGCATCCTCGATATCATACTCAGGTTAAACGAATCGTCATCTACTACAAGAATCGTATTTTTATTACTTTCTCTTCTAGATAAGCTATCCGGCTGTGAGAGTGGACTCTTTATTCCAAATTTTTTCCTTATTATTGTGCTCGGCGGATGTGTTTTGCTCTTCAGCTGCATCAGCGTTTTATAAATTACTTCGAACGACGCCGGTTTTGCCAGAAACGCATCAGCCCGGTACTCACCTTTCGGATCCATCAGCTCTTCTTGAGTCTTAGCATCTGAATAAGCCGTCAAAAAGACAATTTTTACAGCTCTCCACCGCTTTGATTGCTCGTACTGTCGAATGGATTTCGTAGCTGCTTTCCCGTCCATCACAGGCATGTCAATATCCATAAAAATGACATCAAAGCCGCCTTCTCCTTTTTCCTGTACTAACTCTAAGGCCTCTTTTCCATTATTCGCGATTTGAACATGTTCAATGCCGCATTTTTTCAGAAATTTCGAGTTCACTTCCTGGTTATACGGAATGTCTTCAACCACAAGCACGGAAGTAATCGCCCAGCTATCCGTTTGCGGTGACTTGAAATTAGAGCCGAGATTCAAACAAGGGACTGCCTTTGATTTGAGCATTATTACAATAGTCGTTCCGTGATCTACAACGGAATGCACCTCAATCTTTCCACTCATCAGCTCAACTATCTCCTTTGTTATCCACAAGCCAAGCCCAGTGCCGATTTGTCTCTTTGATGACTCTTCATTCACTTGATTGAATTTCGTAAATAGGTTTTCAAGGTCTTTCTTTTTGATTCCACAGCCAGTATCAATAATCTCAAAGCGTATGAAGCCTCGTGAGAGCTCCGCAGAAGACCCAAATACTGGAGCGTTTTGAATTTGGAGATCTGCTTTATTAGAAGCGATTTCCCACTCCCTACTCATGTTGGGGGGCAGAGAGGATGAATACTTGCTGGCAAAGTCCATTCTCCCGTTCACGAGATTGGGAGAAAATTTTTTCTTCATAATCGTCAAATAGTCATATTTTTTCCCCGGATTTTCGTCAAATTGTTCAGTATTGATATGATCCAACACTGTGTCGCCTTCCGACAGCTTCTCGTATGAATCTGCGTGTTTGGGCTTCATATCAGCTGGGTTGATTTCATCCCCTTCGAAGTAATCAACAAAAATATTTACGTTTCCAAATTCTGTGAATTTTGCTGCATTGGAAACTGTATTTATCAAGATCTGCATGACTCTATGATTATCGAACTCAAGAAACTCTGGGATATGCGAATCCACATACAAACAGCCATACAAATCCTTTTTCCTGATGATCTCCGAGCAAACGACCCATGATCTCTCCAGAAACTCTTTAATATCTTGCGGATGCTTTGAGATGTCGAGTCTTCCCGTGGAGATTTTAGCGGTATCAAGCACGTTATTCAGCAACTGAAGCAGTATTTCCCCGCTGATCTTAGCGTCCGTGAGCATCTGCTTTGCGTCATCATCCTCAACGTACTCATAGCAAAGTTCAACGTTCCCAAGCAAACTATTCAGCGGATTCCTTATCTCGTGTGAGAAGCGAAGAACGAAATCTTCTTTCTCTTGCAGCGCAAGCTGAAGTTCATTGTTTATTTGCTGGAGTTTGCAGTTGCTATCTTTGAGTTCCTGGTTCAGCGAAATCAGCTTTGAGTTATACGCATTGTTAAGTCGAATTTCTCTCAGCTTTCCTTGCGCAAGAGCTGATAGTGTCCAGTAGCCGATTATCACACAAAACAATAACTGGTAGAAATTGATAGGGTCTCGTAAATTAAGGGAATACTCTCCTACTTCCCCTAAACCTGCAATAAGCGACTGTTTATAAGCAAGAAGGTAGCAAATCCAAGCAAGGACATTCGTTTTTATCTGGAGGTAGATGTAGTTGGGTGCCAAGGAGATCGCCACACCAAACAAGCTGATATATTGCGAACAAATGTTATATATCGCAAATCGAGGCACCATAACCATGAGCGTTGGTGCAATTAAACCACAGAGTACTGCCTTTGCAGAGGCGACCCAAGTTTTGCCGAATTCTTCCATATAGAAGATAACTGCGAAAGTGAGGCTTGTGGTTATGCAAAATAGAAAGAGATCGTTTGGGAATACTTCAAGCAGCCTTAAAATGAGCTGTATCAGAGCCAAGCCGAGCATGCCTTTGGTTCGATGCCGCCGAAGAGCGGATATTTCGGCTTTGTTCTCAACAATTTCCTGTACTTCCATTATGTTTTAGTGATAAAATAAACTAATTGTGTAGCTTGTAAGAACAGGCTATGTGGGTTCTTTATTTGGGTTTTATATAGTTTCGAGGGTGTTTGGCTAGTGCGATCTAAACAGCAAATTTCATATATTAATCCCCGAATCTGGTGAACTTAAAGCTGAAATAGACGAAGTTTATTCCTCGTTTTCGATTAGGAGATGCTGTACTCTGGCACTCTTGCAGCGGCAAGTTTTACGGATAATTTAATTATCGGCATCTATTTGGAAAGCCAGATTATCAAAGAACAAAGCAGACTTTTCCTCACTTCTGCGGTACTTTACAGTCGCAGTATGCCGACTTCTAGCTCTAACCTGAAATCAAACGGATTGGTGATGATGAAAGTCTAGGCTATTATAAAATGGCTTTTCTTTGCACAAAAAGCTGCTTTATGAGAGAGACATCCTTTTGCTCCAAAAGAAAGACAAGTCCTCTATTATAATTTAATGATAATTTCTTTTTTGCGGGTTTTTGATAACAGTATTATCAAATTGATATATAATGCTACTATTGAATAAATTTTGCTACAAATCAATCATATCTAGCTTCCGAACGCAATTATAATGGATCTCAACAAAGGCAAAGGCTCCAGCATCTCAAGACAGCTCGAACCGAAATACACTAATCTCAAAGAAGTATCTCGTACAAGCTACTATACAATTTTCGAAGGTACATCAAGAACAGAAAACGTGCAACACCTCATTACAGTGCTTGATGTGAATTCACAGTTCTACCAGAGCAACCCAGAGGCTGCTTCTGCACTCTTCATGAGTGAGAATTCATATCTCAACAATCGCCTTCAAGATTCCCAAACACTGGTGACTGATGATACAGTCTCGGAGGACAAAGCATTCATTTTCGCCGCGAAATCAAATAGCTCTCAACTAGAAAGCTTAAATTCTGGTTCACACTCACTTCTGAACGGTCAGAGTGAAGAAATCATTGGCCAATTAGAGTCTGAAATAAATCATTTGCTCACGGCAATTGGTTTTCCACATGTCTATTTGTCTTCAAATAATGTTTTCCTTGTAAAATCGTCAGGAAAAGTGGTAGTTTGCGATTGGGCGCAATGCTCAACCACATTACCAGAGCAGAAAGATCATTGCGACCAAAATTGTTTTTCATTGCCTTCAAAGAGGGAAGGAGTTGCCCTCTCGCTCGTCCCTCGAAAACGTGCCGAAATTCCCACTTAAAAGAGCGAAACTGATCAATTAGTCGATCTACCAAAAGGCTCCGACTCCCTGAATTTACAGGAGTTTGTTCGTTTATTACAAAAATGCGATATTATTGCTAAAAAGAGACCATTCCAGAGAATAAGCCAGTTAAATGCATTCGCAAAAGAGAGGGTAATGACTTCTCTCAAGATTGCTCTAACTAAAGAACACATGATCATAGTCAGTTCAGGTGAGCTAAAAATCGCTGTTAGTTCCTATCAGACGAATCAAATCTCCGTTTATGACCTTAATACACAGAAAAACTTAATGAGGTTTCACGGAGCCAAGCTTACAACTATAAGTAATACATGGCACCGTCTTCCTCAAAAAATTAACTCAGGAATCTACAAATAGATCTGAAAACATATGCTAAACAGATACCGGAGACAAACTGATTGCTCTCTCTGCATAGCTGCCGCGGAGACTCTTCCAAGCTTCCAATTTTCGATTTGAAGCGACAAAAAGAAATCTATGAGCACGATGAAGTATTTGGAAGTAACGATTGATTTAATTTCCACATTTATCCTCACTCCTATGAACAGTTTAGAAGTAAGTTATGGTGGCGATTTCGCATGCAATGGTTCAAACAAGCTAATTGCATTTACCTCTATTGCCAACAAATACTCTTATCATTTGCTCTGCTACCACCCAACACTTCGAATCTTAAAAAGATTGAAATCCAATCCGCTGCAAGATGGTACTCGGCTTTCCTATAAACTTATACCATACTTACTGTTTCAAGAACCAATCACATGTCTGAATTTCGAGCCTGAAGGGAAACTAATCACGTCTATCGATGAGAGAGGAGTTTGCTTAGTATCAGGCGTTGGCTCCGAGCTCCCGAATTTCCATATCCAGGTCAAAGGTCCTAACTCGGGTGCTCCTAACCATTTGAGAGCTTGCATGATATATACGACTGAAGGTTATTTTAATCGATGCAGATGGAATCCGGTGATAGGAAACTCACAGATCGCTACGACATTCAGCAATACCCAGCTTAATTTCATCGATTTGGAGGCACAACATTTTGCACTGAAAGCCAATGTTACTTTGATCAAAGATGCAACAGACCGTACTTTTGATTCGAATTTTCCTGTGTGACTTGGAAATAAATAAATAGGTGCTCTCTGGATTGAATGGAGACCTGATGGAAACTTACTTTCGGTGGGACACTACGAATGTGTTGATATTTATGATAAACGAAGTAATCAGATAGTAAAGCATTTCAAAACCCAAGACGAAACTGGTATTTATCAATATGCATCTTCTTTTGTTTGGGAATTCATTATCCTCAATTTTTTTGTAAATAAAGGATATGTGAATTCAGTCCAATGGAGCCCTAACGGAGAGCTTATCGCCACTGCTTCTTCAACCAAGTTTGCCACAGTGATCGGATTCAGCACAGGGAAAGTAATATTTTCAGAAAAAACAGCAGATCAAAGTAATTTTCCATAAGATGACAAGTTATTTAATAATTTATTACTAGAATACGCAAGATCAGTTTACTTTATCAGCATGTAGGCGTCAAGAGTTAACTTTTAGAATCTCTCACTATCGACCTAATAAAAACTATACTTTTCAAACACCTTCTTCACACCTCATGAAGAAGATAGGAGGTCAGGCGGGCATTTTCTTGCTTTTGTAATACTATCAAAAAAGCATGTTAAAGTTCACTAAGTTGTCACTGTTAGTTGTTGCATCATGCTTAATTAGAGTTCATTCAAACATTTCACACAATATACAACAAGCCTGTTCCTAAGCGAGTTCTTATTATCCCTAAATAAAATGAACGGTGATCCTCGAATTACCGAGGAATGACAATAGCCTGTAAATTGATCAAAATTCTTCTTACTTAACACTTCAAAATCGCGCGTTTGGATATTATAGATGTTCAGATAAATACCAGCTCCTTGCTGGAAGTTGTAAGTAAAGCACCTCGTATCATCATAAAACCTCAGAAAACATATCAATTGATTATCTTTTACGCTGCCAATATCCTCTTTGTTTTTCCAAAGGAAAACCGAATGGGGATTCTCTGTACGTCTTACCAACTTTCCAGTTACGAAATATTCCTGCTTAGGCGAGAATATCAGCGGACTCAGTGAGTCTGATGAAAAAGAAACCGTTTTTAACACTTTATTGCTTGAGATATCTATCAAAATGAGCTTGCAGCTTGATTTTATCCGATAAAAGCAAGCGAGCATCTCATAATTTGACAGATATACGATTTTTTCTAAGCCCTTTGCATTGGTATTTATCTGATTTTTTTGTGTCCATGATTTGACTGGGTGATATTTGTAGCAAAGTATTTTTCCTTCAGGTGTTCCGAAGTAAGCTGTGCCTGACTGCTCGCTGTAGTCTAAGGAGCTCACCCAAGGGAGTTTGGCTTCTGAAATGGTAAAGTTGCTGAGGTGTAAGAAAATAGCTGATTCAAATACAAGGATGACTTGATTTAAGGATCGAATGTAAACTCCAAGCGCTTCAAAAACCTCGTTACTTGCTTGATATTTAATCGGGATGGTTTTTATTAATTTCAATGTGTTAGCATTGACGATTTGAAGGTTGACCTCAAAGTTCTCTAAGTCTTCAGCGCCGGTGAGCACGCTCTCGGATGATATCTGATTGGAACGTGAATCAAAGAGGATTAGGCCATGTTTTAGAGGCAGAATTAATCGATTCCCAATGTGCAGACTTTTTTGTCGTCGGATATCAAATTTTTTATTTGGTGGTTGTTCCTTTTGCATTTTTTTATTAATAATAGTCTTACGAATTTATCTATCTGTTGCTTAGGTGTAAGGGCTTATTGTATTGCTGTTGACTGTAGGGATTTGGTTTAACCACGTTAGAATACACACGCAAAACGATTTAATAAATGCATATGAGCTCGAGACACATTGATTTTATTCAAATTAACTTTGTTTTTTTGGATCTCTTATGTTAGATCTTTCGTGTGTGACATTAAGACTTTTCATTGAAAGGCAAGCACATGCTGGCTTTTCCTTAACGAAGAAATATTCCGTCGATCGAGAGAGAAATGAAAGATCATGTATATTAAATTTTTTTGCTCAGGTGTTAATTTCTAAACAGCTTATCTTCAATAAATCTTCGAAATTAAGACAACATGAAAAATTCACTCAGCACAAGCTTTAAGCTCGCTGTCTGCCAGGTAAACTAGATCAGCTTTCTCAATTACCTGGTCCAAATTTAAGGTCAAATCCACTACCACTAAAGCTAAAACGCTGGAAAATGTACAAGCGTCATTAGAAGTAAAAATCTCATCATCTCAGGGAAAATTCACCCGAGTTTTCTAAAATCTCTCACAGAGAGCACTAAAAGAAAAGCCTGATATGATCGCCTTGGGAGAGATGTTTAACACCGTGTTCACCAGATCCTACATGCATAAGTAAAACTTTGATTTATCGATTTGGGTAACAGAGACGCCTAGAGACGCTGAAAATTTTAAATCGAACCCCAACTCTTCTCCCACTTTCCAACTTCTCAAATCAACCGCTCAAAAAAATCGTATTTATCTACTTGGCGGCAGCTTTACCGAGGTCACTGATGATGGCACTTACTACAACACTTCCCTCACATTCGATCCTGAAGGGAATGTTATCAATGAATACAGAAAACTGCATCTGTTTGATATTGACATCCCCGGGAAAATAACTAATAAAGAATCTGACACTGTCAGCCCGGGCAAAAAGATTTCTACGTTTCAAACGAAATTCGGGCGTATGGGCGTTGCTATTTGCTATGACCTCCGCTTCCCTGAGCTAGCGGCGATAATGGTCGCAGAAGGAGCTAAAGTTATATTTTATCCATCTCAATTTAGCTTGGCAACAGGACCATTACATTGGGATTTGCTGCTGCGGGGACGAGCGGTTGATAATCAGGTATAAGCGCATTTAATAAAGGTTGATTGATATGTGTTGGGGTGAATAGGTTTGGGTGGTTGCTCCAAGCGTTGCGAGGTACACCGAGGACAAAAAAGTGTTTCAGTCGTATGGTAATTCACGGATAATTGATCCGTATGGAACGGTTGTTGCTGCTGCTGACGAGAATGAGGCAATGCTTGTATGCGATATTGATATGAAAAAAGTTGATGAGGTAAGGGAAGCTTTGCCGTATTCGTCTCAAAAAAGGAAGGATATATATAAAATAGTGCATAAGGCCTGAGATTAGTGTTGATTTGTCAGCATGATCATAATCAAATTCATATCTCAAGCGCAATTTTTTATGAAAGAGATCAACGAATACGAATAAGGTGTCATTGATAGAGCAATATTCAGTTGAACATGAAATATACTTTGAAATACTATAGTTCTATAGCACATAAAGATTCATTCTTCTCCGAACTTGGAGGCTCTTGACATTTTCTCACTTTGAAATAACAAGTTATCATCTGGACGAGTCCTCACCGAAAAGAATTAGGTATCTCAAATTGTCCGAAAAGAGCCAAAGTCTGTATTTACTCTTAATTGCCTTCACCTACAAGTCGCTTTTCATTAACGATTTTCTAAAGTTCCGAGTGCGCACTTAAGAATATCTAATTGGAGAGACGCATTATTTGTTGTTAGAGACTTTAGCTCAAAAGGATACAAAAAGATTAAACAGATGCATATGTTTTGATAGCTTAAAAATCAAAAGAGAAATTGTCACACCTTAAATCATACGCATTGCTACAAAACAAAAAATAAGGAACGAACTTAGCCGGAAGTGAATTTGGTGACGGCCTTGGTTCCTTCAGAAATAGCGTGCTTGGCGAGTTCACCAGGAAGAAGGAGCTTAACAGCAGTTTGGACCTCTCGGGAGGAAAGAGTGTGCTTCTTGTTGTATCTAACAAGCTTGCTGGCTTCGAGGGCGATTCTTTCGTAGAGATCCATGATGAAAGAGTTCATGATGTTCATGGCCTTCTTGCTGATACCGGTTTCAGGGTGGACTTGTCTAAGGACTCTGTAGATGTAAATGCTGAAGGTTTCTTGTCTTCTTCTCTTTGGGGCCTTCTTGTCGCCAGAAGCCTTTGGGGCCTTTTCCTTCTTTTCCTTGGTTGCTCCTTCAGTTGCGACGGTTTTCTTTGGTGGCATTGGTGATAGAGAGAGAGATGGTACTTGAAATTAGAAGATGAGTTATTATATATTTAAATCTTGAGAGACCGAATAATTAAACCGGCAAAAATCCATATCTTCAAAATCTTGGAATTTGATTGGTTCTTGAATAGAGCTTAAGAAATCTTGATTAGTAAATGATTTCAGCAATAGGGCGGGACCTTTGATTTCTTACTCGATTTCAAATTGCCCTACGTAAATTCGGAACTTCTTAATTGCTAAAATTGTCAATGAGTTGGCCGAAGTTCGACTTTTTATAACATGTGAGTTTATATAGTCTCTTTCGAGAATGATGTTGTTGATTCTAAAGCAAGGATACCATACAAATGTGAACCCCTTGAAAGTAATACAATCTAATCAATTTGGAAGTATGAATCAAAAAGGCATATAAGCTCTCCTCAAACACCAAATACAAAGAAAGTGATGCAATCTATGAAAATTTTACAGAATATCAAACTTTAACAAAGCTTAATTCTTTGAGTCAAATCTGAATTGATAAAAATGAAAGTCGCTTGGAATATAAACCGGGCAATCCGAAATAAACTATATTACCATTTGCTAAAGGGCGAGTTCGAAAAAGTATTTAATTTTAAATGATAAGACCGACAAAATGCATATTGAATTTGTCACTCTATAACCATTTTTAACGATAACAGCTTTTATTATCTCAAATGCTCTCTTAATAATTTTGACTTTCCATGTCTGATCCCAAACAAAAAATAATTTGTTGATGCTTCTTACATTATCAATCTTCTTATCTAAATATTTTGTTTATATTTTTCGATTAAACCCAAATGTTTGGGCCAAAATCAATTTTTTACCAACACAGGTTAAACGGAAAATTGACGCCCTTCTATAAGAGAAATAAAAATAGCCTATGCCATTCCCTCCTTTCCTCCTTTGGAAATTTCGTTTTGCTGATGAGGTCTATGACTCGTTTATTATTTCTTGAAAAGGCTAGCAACAATATCATTATCCACCTTCAAAAAGGTACCAGAAAGTCCGCACTTAGCAGATACAAACCATACAAATGATAAGAGTATTATTGTGGACCAATTTAGATGAAAAAGTCAAACCTTGCGATGAAGAAATTTAACACATGCAAATTTAATGTTTTTTTTTACTCATGAAAATTAAGAGATAAATAAATTACTACCTTATCAATAAACTTCTGAATCTCACCATGCAAAATCATCCTGATAATGAAATATTTTCAAGGTGGATCTCTGGCAGAGGTAATTCCAGCTTTAATACTTTTTAACAATCTCTAGCTGACCAAATGGGAACGTATCCGCAAGGGAACATTGATCATCAAATGTCAGATAACTTACAAGCACAAAACTTCAACTATACAAAGCCAGAAGCAGAAATCGATTACAATGAACCCAATAAAAATTTCCCGCAGCAACAGCTTCAATTAAACAGTGAGAGTCCTTTTTATAGGGGCATGGCAGGCAGGTTTCAGCAAGAATTAGAAATGCGCCCTCAACCGCAGTACCTTGACAATAACTACAACAGCCAAGAGCTCACTCAAGACCAATATCACCCGCCTCAGCAGGAACAGAATCACTATGTGCAGTCATTAGACCAAGAGCAGCCGCAACTGATGAGCCAAGTACACCAGAATGTGCCTTTTAAACCGTTGATTCGAAGCCAAGTGTCTCAGCAGCAACAGCAGCCTATCACAAATCAATCACAGCAATCCATCACAAATCAGCCACAGCAATCCATGACGAATCAACCACAGCAATACTATGGCCAAGAGCCTATGGATCAACAACCAAAAAGCTTGTCACTGATCTCGGAGCCATTTGGGCAGAGGCTGGTTCAACAACATGTTGACAATAACTATTCTCGTCAGCAATCATTGGACCAATACTCTGCAGACCCTCATTATAGCAATAACATGAACCAAAGGTTGGATTTCAGTCACTCGCCTCACGATAGTAGACAAATTGACGGGGATGATTTGAGTAATATTGAGTACCAAGACGACAGTCCGGGTCAAAAGAGCTCTGGAAAGAACCCTTTAAGTAAATCCAGCTCAGAAAAAGACCCTTTCAAGCAGAAAGGCTACTGTGCTGATTTTAAACAGCAAAATATTGAAGGTTACTATTTCATTCCTTCCAGCAAATGCGTTATTATATGTAACACGATTCTTGGGTTATGGTTGATCATCTTGGGGAGTATTGTTCTGGGTATTTCCAATGCAGTCGTTGAAGTGGACGTTGTCTATAGCTCGGCATGTCCTGTTAATGGTTTTTGCTCGTTACCAGTCAATATCCCAACTGACATGGAGGCACCGGTGTTCGTTTATCTCAAGATGTCTGGCTTCTACCAGAATCATCGAACGTAATAAGCGCATTGTGATATCTTGGTTGATCAATTTTGAATAGCTACGTCAAATCAATGGATAGAGGTCAGCTGTCAGGGACAATAAAGGATCAAGGTAACAATCTTTTTTGCTAGCACATTTCTAAATTATAAACGAAAAGATGCGTTGTCGGGCTGTGAACCTGTTATTAAGGTTTCCGATTTGCTTCCTTATCAGCAAGTTTCGTTAAGTGGAGCAGCTTTCGGCGTGAATGATACCGCCAATCCTTGCGGTTTGCAAGCGAGAAGCTTTATTACAGGTAATTAAAAGCAAAATATATGCGATCATGATGATTACCTTCAATAGATAATTTCTTTTTCAACGACCCTAATAACATTAGCATCACTATCAACACAACCGACATCGCCTGGTCAGTTGATAAAAATTCCAATTATAAGCGCAACCCACTATATTTGACAACGCAATGGGTTGATGTAGCAGACGGTAACCCCCCTCATAGATAGTATGTCACAATTATCTTCTAGAACGGTTCATGAACTGGATGAATTTCGCCACCATTCCTGATTGGAAGAAGCTTTGGGGCAGAATCGATGAAGATTTAATTGCCGGGACGTATTATTTGCAAATAGAAAACTGTAATCAATTTCCTCATAAACACAGCCTTCAATTTCTTTTTGTGTAGCATATGATGTATCCGAGTTCGGAGTCAAGACATTCTCGCTATCCACAATGACTGCGATAGGAGGAACTTCGACAATGCTCGGGTCGACGCTCCTTGCCTTTGGTAGTTATTGATCTTATTTACTGTGAAACTAATGAATTATATGTAATAGGGGTGATATATTTTTTGGTAGCAATGGCTATCTTAGGGTACCGATGGATCAGAAGGATAGATGATCATCAAAATTACAAGGAATTGACTTTCGACTGGAAGAAATGAGGATTAAGAAAGAGGAATCTTAAATTCTTTGTTTACTTTTTTCTCTGAAGTGTTATATCATTTCTACTGAAGTCATAGTTTCTCGATCCGTTAAGGATTTCATCTAATGGCTTCTGGCTTAGTGTATCTGTGTATGTATAAGCTAAAATCTTACATACCCGATTTATATACGAATTTTTCATTCTTTCATTGAATCATAATGCTATGTTTAATAAAATGGGTTAATCATTGTCTTTCAAGCAATAACAGTTGGTTCTTGCCTCAACAACAATAACAACAGTGCGCCCAATGATTTTTTTGCCTTTCATATAGAATCACCTCTTTTTATGTAGTTTTTGCTCTTGAAAAAACTGCTGAAAGTTGTCTGTAACAGGCTGTTGTGAAACAATTCGCAACAAACTCTGATCTGAAAATCGCTATGCTCGCAAAAAACCCATCGGAATTAGAGATGTGCCTTTACGAAAATTATTCAATTAACTGCTAATCAACAAATTACGATAATTAGCCTGAGTTTCCCGATCCCAATATAAATTTCTTTCGGTATATCCTTTCGCGAACAATGCAAACAGAGAAACAAGGCGAGTTAGTTTGGAGTATCGATGACAGCGATGAATGGAATCTTTTCACCAACACACGCGCAGAGCTGACCGTGACCAAGTCTGACAAAAAAGACGACAAAAAACCGACTAAAGGAAAATCTGCCTCAGACAAGTCCGCTTTCTATTTCATGAAGACAAAAGCAGAAACCAAGGGCTCAGTGATTCATACTCCTCTCGGATACGGTATTATTCAAGATTTCAAACCTGAGGAAAGAGTGATTACCGTCAAGGTAAATAACGTCACGAAGGACTTCAAACGAAGCGAAGTCAGTTATGAAATCCCTCTCAATTTCACCTTCCTAACAAACTCTTCTAAGTTCGAAACTACGGTTTATTTCCCTATTCACATGACAGTCACTGAAATGCTTGCAAAGATCGAAGAGATGGAAGTGGGAGGCCAGGAGGTCAATTCAAAGAGAGTATTTTACACTGGTAAAGAACTCACTCCAAGTGCATTGAGCTTGGAGAAGTTCGGTTTCTTGCCAGAAGCGAAACTGCTTGTTATAATGACTCTAGGAAAACCTTATAAGATAAACCGATTTGCAAACATCACTTCTTCTTGGAACTACGGACCGAGCTCTGTCGATGGTATCACCTTTACTGTTAATAAGGACATTAGAATCATCGGGTTTGGACTCTACGTCCCAAATAACCCGGGTAAGTCGCTGCCTGGAGTGTATAAGTTCTTACAAGGAAACGATGCTAAAGGAAGCCCGATTGTGACGAAGGAGGTTACACTATCTCAGGAAATGCCTGACGTCACTGATAGAGTGTACAGAGCTATGTTTGATAGGCCAGTTGCTATCAAAGCCGGAGTGCAATACTCCTGTGTGTGTGAGTTGAAAAATGGCACGTCGTTTTATGGGTCATCTGGAAAATCGATTGTCACCGGAGAGAAAGATGTGACCTTCACCTTTGCGTCGTGTATTGGATCCCAGAATGGTACAGGCACAGGAAGTGGTCAAATGCCAGAGATTTATTACTTTGCTTAAAAAGAGAAGGAGAGAGAAGATAAGCATCAACACGAAGAGACATAGAGGAAAATCTCCTAAAAACGCTCATGGCTCAATATTAATAGAGTGAGTATGTAGTAGTAGTTGAAAATTGAATGTCATTAGTGACTATTGTAAGTAATTATATAAGCCAAAACTATCGAGTGGAAGAACTGGGGTATAGTGGCTTAACAAAAAATTAAAATGCATAAAAATTAAACAGCTAACAACCTTAGTTAACAATCAACTTTTTTCATTGCTTGTTAATAGAGGTTAAGATAACTTTTCGAGGGATAATTGCATTGGATGCAAATAATTTTTGAATCGAGAAAAGACTTACATGCAGTTTGAGAATTTCACTAGACTACTTCATCAATTATGCAAGAAAATCCAAACTATACATTAAGAGAACAACGAACTAATAGTCATCCTTATTTGTCCTTATTAAGCATCCCATTGATTTCTTTCTCAAATAATTTCATGATCATTGCTCTACGCTTAATCAACGCGCTTGCAAGATCGGGGATGTCCACAAAACTGGTATAGATTTCAGTTCCTTCTCTATCGAAAAATTTCTGAATCACTGCTTCAGGTGTCTCTTTTATTGTTATCAAAGTCTGCAAAAACTCTTCTTGCGTATGTCTAGGCAAGTGTGCATATTCCAAATACTTTTCGTAGTCAAAAACCTTCGCCACTTGTATCCTTTGCTCCTTCATTTCCTCATACGACTCATCAAGTAACTCGAACGGACCGAGTTTAACTGTATTCGCGTATTTAGTTCCATCTTTAGCTTCTTCAATCCTAAATCCGATATTGTTACCATCGATACCTATAACGTTAACATCATTGATAAACAACGCCACAGCCAGGATCTTCCCCAGCTCTCTTTCTTTCACCGACTTTCCATCCTCGAGTATTAACTCTCCGCCTTTATTCGGGCATTGGATGTTTAGTTTACTTCCGCAGCCCTTGTTATATGATACTACCTGTGGGATTATCTCACACATTACATGGTAATAAGGCTCTTTTTCTTCATCAGGCACGCCAGTGTTTATCATTTTTTGAAGAGACATCTCGACCTGAGGCACCGTCACTCCATAGCATCGATAGATATCAGCCGCGATCCTTTGCTTACAGGCCTCAGCATCAGAATGCTCCAGGTCATCGAACACGCTGCAAGTACCAATCCATTCAGTCTGTGTCTTTGTGTTGATGAAAATCCCAGCGCTGAAAGACTCGGTGTCCTGTGTCTCAGATCTGGGTTTATCGGTAGGTTTAAAGAGATCAGCGGATTTAACGATATCAGTGAGGAATTTATCAAAATTTGGTCCCTTTTTCTGGGACGCAGCCACTGTGCGAAGAATTTCATCAATGACTCCATGGAGAGTAGATTTCGCGTGCATATCATTAATTTCGTAAGCTGTCCAGCCTTCCTGCGCCGCTGCCTTGATAATAGATGGTCCGTCATCAAGAACGAAATTATCTTTGCGATGTTCCTTAGATATCCCAAGTGATTGCGAAATAGCGGCTCGGACGCATGATTTCCCTGGCCGTTCTGTACTATATCCAATAATGAGAATATCATCATGCTCGGAGTTTTTATAAACTACGGGGTTTTCTGGGGTCACTCCTCCAAATTTTTTGTCGTCTCTGACGGCTGCAGCGTAAACGCGAGGCCAAGGGGTACCACGTTGTTCGCAGGCTTGCTTTAAGGATCTGAGCAAACCAAGCATATTGTCCACTTGTGATTTTGCATACACGATTATTTCGTAACCAAATGTCTTTATTAAAGTGTTGAGGTTCTGGGCAATCAGAAGCCCGTTCTTGAGTACATACTCGGTTTTCGAGTCGCCATAGAGAAAAACGATGTCATTTTCTTCGATCTTTTTGGCGTTTGTTTTAGGAATTCCTTCCAAAACTCCACCTCGGTCAATGAGCAAGTATTTTGAACTCTTTTGCATCTGTAATAAGAGATATTTAAATTATGAATCGCTCTAGCGAGTTAAGTATAAAAATGCAGTTTAATGCGAATTTAGCTAGTAAATCGGGTTGGCAGGTTCTATCTGGAAGAATATATCTCATATCATTCATTTATCGTAGAAATTGGAAGATTTCTAAAATAGCACAATTTTGATGAATTAAGCCTCATTTTCTTTGGGAGGGAGCAAATATTATATGACCTTCATTATGCAAGACATAATCAAATTGCTTATTTAAGTGTTTGGTGGCCCTATGACGGTTGAGGAATAAATCTTTTTCAGTTAATGATTGATTTATCTCGATTTCAGCAACGAAAAATTGGGTTAATTTTCACTTATCCAGCCTCGACAGACAGCTTCAATGAACAGAGTCAAGCAGATTACCATCGACTTGCTGTCTGTTATGTTTGATATAATCAAAACTTACTCAATAGTCTCAATATAATCTTTACTGGGGAAGCTTTTACCATATATGATACTGCTAACACCCATAAATCTTCTCTGGTTGAGAGCACTTCACTACTTTTCATTTTCAGGCCCGCATAATGGGGATTGAAGTTTGAAAACAGCTTGGTATCATAAATATTTCGACAGAAGATTTCTCATGCGAATTTGATAGTGTATTGAGATTTATAAATTCAAAAAATTAATTGAGTTAACCTCGAAAAGGAAAGATTTGGAATAACCAAAAAAGATGAGTTTTTTCCTCGTAACACCCCAGCTTCCTGCCTTTAATCTCTTACCTGTCTCTTCTAGCAACCAAGCATCTTGCTTCTGAGAGAAGGTACTGATACTTCACAGGGTAAAGCCCAAATTATCAGTAACATCAACGCCTGCCAATCGATTGCCGAAGTCATTAAAAGCACCTTGGGTATCTAAATTCCCGCGCTCTTTGTGAGTTACTTTTTTAAAAAAAGGACCAAGAGGCATGGATAAGCTGATTACCACCGCTAACGGCGTTACCATCTCCAACGATGGTGCCACTATTGTGAAATTGCTCGATGTCGAACATCCTGCTGCCAGAACCCTCGTCGACATCTCGATCGCCCAAGACAACGAAGTCGGAGACGGTACCACCTCCGTTGTGCTCCTCGCCGTCGAGCTTTTGAAGGAAAGCAAAGCCTATATTGAGGAGGGAATGCATCCACAGACCCTGATTAAG
>ENA-UOTZ01000149-UOTZ01000149.1-compost-metagenome-genome-assembly--contig:-NODE-149-length-55825-cov-8.145028_pt1 | contig 55825 bp, 26 predicted proteins | sample MGYA00238144_ERZ746983 | MGnify/ENA primary metagenome ERZ746983 (study PRJEB28759, sample SAMN06268863) | compost metagenome | isolation source: single cell | place: USA: California, Emeryville, Joint...
TACATTTTTGAAAAGAGACAAGACTCTGACAATCTTCCAACTGAAAACGAAGTGCAAGCTTTTCATACTAAAAGCATAGATACATACAATGGGACTCAGGGACCGATGATTACATATAGTGTCTCTCTTACAAACAGACCGTCTATCACAAATAGAGTGTCAATAACAAATAGACCAATGTTGTCTTCATATACAAATAAACTCAAGCCAATTACAACCGGGGTTAAGCCTTCTGAAGCCAGAAACGATACTTATCCTGATTTTACAATTACAGATAACCAAAGCGAAATCGAAAACACTCCTCCAAAGAACTCAGTAAGCGAATTTGAAGAGAAAGTAAAAATTGAAGAAAGACCATGGAAGAAAAAAGAAAAAGTCGGAGATACCGGCACATACGCCAGTAGCATCCACAGCAACTCGAGGCGCAGAAGAAAACTGGAAGAGGCCAGACATATGTTGAGTCGTCATTCATTGCCAATCATAATCCAATGGATGAGAATATTACAAATTCTGGCTTGCCTCACCATTCTTGGGTACTTAATTGGTGATTACCTAGACCTCAATAGAAGGTTTGAAATTCTTGCTCATCTATCAGGAATTACCGCCTTCCCATCGAATTTGGTGATGATTCTTTACGCTTATGCATACACTGCTCACACAGTGTCAACTATATTTCAAGGTCTTTGGCCAGCTAATCTTCTTGGGATTTTACTCGGGCTCGTGGCCTACGACTCGATCCTCTTCTTCGTTTTGTTTATCGTGCTGGATCGACAATATGTCTTTCAAACCCACCCAAGCACGTATTATTCCGATTTTTCATATAGCAATTATGCGATGAACCTTACTTTTGCGGAGTCACCATACCTCAACAGAGTGGTACCATTTCATGAGGCTATAAATGTGTTGAGAGGCTATTTTTCTAATTTTTTCTATTCCCTCTTTACAAAACTCACAGTCAACACAGATGCCTTGAATTTCTTCAGCGAACAGAAACTAAATTTTGAAACCATCTTCACTGCACTTAGCGACGATCTATTTACTCGGCTCACTGGAGAATTTGATAATTTACTTGAACTATTGAAGTCTAGGGTCCTTGTCGGATTAGCGGCTGCACTCACCATCGGATCTACAACACTCTTCATCTTCCAGAAACTCCACCGTTCCACTGAGAATCTCCTCTCTAAGTTCGCCAAAATCCCCGAATCAGACTTAGCTGACGAACTGACTTCTCTCAGAGAAAAGTTGGCTTACCTCAAGGAGCAATCTGGTGAGACAGCAACAGAGAGGAAAGCTGAAATAGTTCCCAAACCTCTTGTCAAGAAGAAAACAAGTTCTTACACAGCAACATCCAAAAAATATAAACCTTTACCGCGAAGAGTTGGATTGCAAGTATGCCTGGCGTTTTTGTATTCTGTCCTCTTTATGATCCCATTCATCGTTGGATTTTTTATCAAGAAAGCACCAGTCAGCAGCTGTATTCCCCTGATTAGCCAGTATAAATTAATAACAGAGATGGGAGCGAGTGCGGCGGCTATAAACGCGCATTTCATGGAAGCAGTAGCTACAGCAGGAACGGGGAATTCAACAGGAGTCTTGAAAATACTTAATGAAACAGAAGCTTACATTGAAGAAGCAAAGGCGTACTCAAATCAACTCTATGATATGCTAAATAACATAGATTCTCTATCAACTGACCCTTTTGTCTCACAGAATCTTTCCTCAATGTTATTACACTTGAGAAACGCAACATTTTGCTCTACGTTTCCAGACGCTCTTGGCCAATTTCTTTGCCAAGCTTATAATACTACCATGTCCGCTCAATTGGGACTTGGAGTTACCGCGATGTTTCAGACAGGAATTCAGTATCTTTCAATGTATCGAGAGCAACTACGAACGTCTCCAACAAAAACTAGGGTCCTTCTCATGACATATCTTGATCCTGCCTTCGCCTATAATATTTTTATCCCGACTTTAGTCCATTCTGCGCTAACCAGTGTTATGTTAAGCTATCAAAGGAATTTTGAAGATGTTGCAGCTAAGACACATCGTCAATTCGAAATCCTCCTCATAGTGAGCATTGTCTACTACTGCATTTTGGCATTCGTAGTACTGGTTCCATTAGTGCCATGGGCTCGAAGACAATACAACAAGGCGAAAAATATTTACACATTATTGCCAGCAGACGTTCTGATCACCAACCCATATATCAAAACCGTTCTCAAATCTCGCTAAGCCTCTAGTGGAAAAAGCACAGAATTAAACACACTAGGACGCATTCTACAGAATTTTTATTAGTTTGATTGACTATCAAATCGACTTCAGAAACCTTGTAACCTCTCCAAAATATTTATTTTTTCATATAATCCTTCTTATCAATTTACATGAAAAGGTGCCCAGAAATCAGAAATGAAATTATTGAATGTCTAACACAAACCTCCTGTTTGTTGTTTTTTGTTGCAAATTCGTAAAAATCGTAAAAAAGCTATCAATTTGCTTATCATTGAATCTATGAGAGCGAGCTAAAAGCTTTCCTTGTCAACCTGCAGAGGATTGCGATATTTGAAATTTACAAAAATCAAGAACGTGGCTACAATTTCCATCGATTGGTTCATCGCTCACCGTACTCAACTTGATACCTCTCCGACAGCCGCCACAGCTGTTAGCATCACGAATGATCCAACTTTATTTTCCTATATTTTCATTCCTACGCTATTGTGAGCTATCAAAGGGCATGTGATGAAGCTGCTGTAAAGGCATAGAGACAACTCAAGCTCGTAAACGAATTTTCTTTTGTGTTAGTGACACTGATTTCATTGGTACTTTGGGCTCAATATTTCAAGTTTATTGCCATCAAATGTCTTTCTAACCAATCCTTATATAAACCTGCTCTCAAATAGCACCAGGATTGTTTCAGAGATTATAATGAGAATAAGACTAAGAATGGCCTATATTTTGCATTAAAGGGTTCATTTCGTTAGTTTTGATAAAAATTCTTTGGAAACTTTGAAATTTTTTTCTGGCCAAAGTTTTCAAGATAATACTTTTCGTGAATTTGAGTCTTAGTTAAATTGGGACTTTTTGAAAGCGAAATCGAATTTGTGTTTTTAATGGGATATTTAAATTTCGTATGATATTAACTCTTTTCGTCACTTTCATTAGACTAACAAAGAGGGCCATCAAGCAGCCGCAATATTGTCCTATATTTCTAATAGAACAGTTCAAATGTAAAGGCAGCAGAGAATCAAATAAGAAAGGCCTTTGAATGCTATAGTGTTTTTTTTTTGGTTTTATTTCTGATCTTTCACACCATGACTATATAGTTAGTAGACAGGTACTTTCTCATAGGCATGAATATATAACACCTTTTTCAAAATCTTTTTCACAGCACAGTGTTAATCACTTCTTCTGGTCAGGCACTAAATCTCTGAATCATTATGATTCCTGGATTTAACAGCTTAATAAAATGCCTTTTCCAGCAGATCAAATCCTCTTGCAATGTTTACTACCCGTTCTATTGTTGCTTTTTTCGAAGCTCCGAATATCAAATCACCGTTTGTTACGTCGCATCATTCACTGGCACATCCAGAAAGAGATTTCATCTTGTAATCTGCAGTTTGAAAAAATCAATTGGAAATTTAAACTCAAATTCCTTATTCCCAATTTTAGTAGTTTATCTTTTTTAATTGACTTCTTTGGTAATTGAGTCTGATTTAAAAGTAAATGCGAGAGAGAGTTCTCATCATCGCCTGCTTACTCTCATGTATTGTCTTCATCATCACTAACTTCTTCTTCTGGACTGAAGAATTCAATTCAAGCCTAGAATTCGCGAAATCTTTACAAAAAGGTGGAGGAAAACCCTTGGCATACGTTTTCCTACTCATCACATACCTTGGTTTTCCAATCATTCCATGCTTCCCTCTCATTCCTATCATATTTTCACGAGAAAAATGGCTGGCTTATAAATGTGCCGTCCATATCTCAATAAGTGGATACCTCATCGGGATTCTGAAGATAATTTATGCTTCTCCTCGACCGTGGTGGGTGGACCCTGAACTCGGAATACTCGACCCTTGTCAAGCTACCGACTTCGGCCGACCATCAGGTCACGCTTTTATAAGCTTATTTGCGATACTCTTCCTCTATAAATGCTACATCTACGATCATGAAATCAATAGATACAGCGCAAGAATCAAAATAAATCCCAGTGATTCAGAAGATTCGAATAATGCTAATAGGTTTTCAGCAGAATTATTAGACAGAGAGATTGGCCCTGCAGAAATCGCTATCAAAACGAATAAAACTCCTCCTTCAGTTGAATATCCTGAGAGCAGAATGGACACCAAAAAAGCGATTTGGCTTGCAGTTGGAATCGTTTTGATAATATTAGTTGGACTCTCCAGGATCTACCTGGGAGCTCACAGCTACGAGCAGATTTTGCTTGGATGGTCTTATGGAATGATTTTCTACTTAGGCACGGTGTATATCTGGAATGAGAGAGTGGAAACCATGTTTAATTATTTCATCGATGGGCATCACAGGCAAAATTTTGCAAAAATCTTCTTATTTGCCCTGGTGATTTATATCTCTTGCCTTATCCTTCCGGTCGTTTTAATGGTTATTGATAAGGCAAAGGGAGATATTAAGCAGGCCTGGGTAGATACTATCGCAAAAACTTGCGGTGGATATCCGGAGTTGAGGGGAATAGAAGCAATGTCGCTCTATCTCTGTGTGTCAATTGCGATAACGTTCGGAATTATTTTCGGGTTGATGTTTGCAACGACGAATGTGATGAGAACTCCGGAAGGGTTGAATCGAAAGCAATGGGTCTTGAGAAAATTACTGGCAATAGTCGTCTATGCGCTGATAGCCCTAGTTTTTCTCAAATTAATCCCAATCGCAAGTTACTACAGCTTCTTCCTGGTGAATGCGAATATGTGCTTGCTTTTGTTGTTGTTCTCGGCGTGTGTCTTTGTTCCAATGCTATACAAGAAAATGATGCTTGATGTGGGAGAGAATTACCTCAAGATTGAGAGCCAGCCAATTATGGAGACGCGAACGCCTTAGAGGGAATGGCGTTGAGTATTTGCGGTTTTTTTTTATTAATGTAGTTTATAAAAGAGCAGCAACAGAGACTTCTCATTGTTAGGGCTCGGTTCTGCGAAACAACATTTGGATTATAATGATGATTGTGATTGAATGCTTATTTAACTATTGTCGATCTTGAATTTCAGTGTGAGTCGCTATCGAAAGATTGGTTTCATTATTCTTTCTGGTAAAAAATATGGCACCTCTAAATCAGTCTTTATGAAAAGATTTCTTGATGGCTTATGTATTTGGAAATATGCTATTAAATGAAATCTGCAATAGAATTCGTGAGGAAGAACAAGAGCATTATTATGATAATAACTTTGATGGAAATAGGAAACGGCCAGTTTTACAGTATCTAAGACCCCTTTCTGTTTTAAACATTTTATTAATAAGGACACGCGTTTGTCTTGTGTAGGAGATAGTGTCAATAGGATCAAGCTCTCACAAGAAGAGTCATAAACCTTTGCTCAGTTTTTACCTTTTGATGTTTGGAGTAATTTCCATTGGAAAATTTTCAAAGAAACTTTTTATGTTATTGAACACTAAGAGAGTATCCATAGGAGGTAAACTTTTCAAAACATCGAGAAAACCAAGTCAGCCAAATGTTGCTTCTTGTTTAGCATCTTTTCAATAAAATTATGAAATAGTTTCCTTATTCTCTCCTATTGTTCACTATCATCATCTGTTTAGGCACAAATAGTTAGAGAACTCTCCGAGCAAAGCGTAGGCCCAAGTATGCCATCGAGTTTCCAGCAAAATCTTGCTCACATGCTGACTTTTATTCAAACTCACTCAAATTTGAATTTTTTTGCAAAGAAAATAGCAACTCCAAGCGTTAGCCATAATAATTTCGATACTTGCTCTCCTTCAAGTCATTATTTTCTGTATTTCTGATGAATCAGCGTTGAAAAGCAACTGACTAACTCAAATAACTTCAAAATAGAAGCTGGCCGAGGTAAAATAAACGGGCAGCAGCTAACGACTCATTACACTAAATAAAAAACGCACAGTCATAGTAGTATATTTAAGCAGCCAAATCAAATTGAAAACTATTTACTTATTAAACAAAATGAAAACTCTCTTCTTGCTTACCGCTTTTCTCCTCGTTGCTTCCTCCTGGGCACAAGAAGGATCACCAAACAGCAGCGTTATCCATCTTAACGAAGACAACTTTAAAGAACAAGTCTATAACAATTCTTTCGTGGTTCTGTTCTTCGCACCATGGTGCCCTCACTGCCAACGATTTAGACCTGCCTACGAAGATTTTGCCGGACAGGCTCCAAGTAAAATCAAGGTCGGAGATGTCAACTGGTAAACCAATCACTGCTTCCTCATCTCTTATTCCATTGTAACAGCGATGTCGAGACTTACCTTGCAAACTCTTTTGGCGTTCAAGGCTTTCCAACTGTCTTTTTCTTTACCGATGGTAAATATTACGGATACAGTGGAGCAAGAACAGTTGAGGCCTTGAATGAATTTATTAATGGAGGATATCAATCTGCTGAAAGCCATGAGCTTCCTCAGATCTCTTCGGTCGCTGCTGCCCAATTCCACCAGACTGAAAAACTTCACAATATATATTACGGAGTACTCATAGGTTTAATCGTTTCTGCTGTCTTTGCAGCAGTCGTTTATGGAGTCTACTGGGTCAGCCAGAAAATCAGAGCTAAAGGGCTGAGCTTAGGTAAAGGCCTTAAGAATGGAAAGTCGGATATCCCGACATTAGAAAGAGTAGACACAGGAGTCTCAAGTGAGAATGACTCTTTGCTTGAAGCTAATACTGCATAAATTCTGCTATTTGTTTAGTCAAATCATTCATCTAAGAAAGTACGAATTGATGTTTTTGGTGTGCTGAATATTACATAATTACATCAGTACCTATTGTATCAAAGAAGAAAAAAGAATTGAAAATTTTCTTTCGCTTTCGCTGCTAGAAAGTTTAGTCTTCCACAGACGATTTCTCTTTAGTAGTTATAATCTATTTGATGAAATTCGATGATGTAATGTGCTTCTAACTGAGAGGGTAAGATTGCTTAGATCTTTTTGATAGATTGAGCGCTTTTCAAAATTATGTGCACTTTTTGATAATAATACATGAATTTTATTGGAAAAGGGTGAACTCTACACTGGCCAAATCAGATGTAGCTTCAAGAAGTAGTTTGTTCAATATGAATTCGAAGTACCTCTTCAAGTTCCGGTGTGAAAAGTCGATGAATTTCAGCAATAGTTGTTATTTCTTCTTCGAGTATTTTCGCTCCTACTTCCGCCGACATCTCGCTCGCGTACGAGAGCTTAGTGACCTGAGACTGTATAAATAATGCCTCATCAGCTAATTTATCTAAAAATTTAGCGATTTCATGTCTCTTTGAAAGAGTCATCTGATAATTCTCATTCGTATTGGAAATTGCTCGAATTCTAGTTCCAACCTTTAGACAATGAAAATCCAAGTAAATTACAATAGCAATTGATCTAAGTTGCTCGCAGTGGCCTCTTCCTTTACCTTCTCGGCTTTTTCTTCACAAATAATCAAATATTACAACGACCAACATATGATTAGAAGGTTACTCTCAACTCCTTTCAAATATTCATCAAGTCTGTTCAGCACTTTCTTCAACTCAGTTCTTCCAGTAGTTATAGTTTGGACATAAGTTTGGAATTTAGCATTAAATGTTTTCAGATCTTTGATATCTGGACCTTTATCCTTATCATCCTTCATCTTGGACTCTTCTTTGCTCTTTGGTTCCTCTGAAATAAATACTTTAATGTATGGGGGCTTCTCCGAGATCGTAACATCTGGTTTTTTATCATGTGAGATCTGTTTAGCTGCCAGAGCCCATATGAAACATGCCATAACTTCGATTAACGCATTCTCGCCAGAATTCTGCGCGCCTCCAGTAATGATTATGTACTTTACAGCGTCGTTCATCACACGCCGAAAACGTTCGGCTTCGAATAAAAGAGATAGGCCTTCATTGAATGTCTATTTTGAAAAGGGTGTTCTGAATTTGGATATGATAGAGCAATACTTGATTATAAGAGTCTAAGTGGGTGTCTAAGTAATCGACGAGGAAAGTCTCTGAGTGGAATGTGACTTTTTTATCGTAGGTTCTCGCAGCATAGCATGAGTTTCCCATTCTTGATAAATTTATTTTATCTTCCGAGCTCGAATCCGTTTTTCACTTCAATTTCTTTTAATTTTTTTTATTGAAGCTTCGAAATATGAGTTAGTTTCGGTAAAAAGCTAATTTTTGTGAAGCGCCTTTAAAACAGATTGGAATTGGATATGAATTAAATTTTTGTGAACAGTAAATAGCCTTTTCTTACATGATGAAATGGTATTCTGTAGGAGAAATCCTAGAAGGCCAACTTATGCATCGTTACATTTCTGAGTTCGAAAGCCTAAGTAGATATGTAAGTGTGAAAGAAGAGAAGCGAATATAGTGTAATGAACAAGATCAACTAAGATTTATGAGATAAAGTCAATCAATTGTTATTGGTTGGAAAGCAAATGCTTTATTCTCACTATTTGACTGGGATTTCTGCTTAATATGATTTCATTATAATTTTAGTGTATGAATCTTATGCATTTAGTGTCATATGTACATAACAAGAGTTTGAGTTCAAAGAATGGAAATACGTTTGGACTTCAAATCAATTTACCCACAAGAGTTGTTTCATCAAAGGGGGAAAAATGAAAGAAAAAACGACTAAAAAATTCTAACACTTTACGATTCCAATTCTATAAGTATTTAATCAAGAAAAGAACCTCTTTGGAGTCATTATGTACGTCCTTAAATGATTGAAAGCCTTTATTACAAATCCTCTTAGTCTCTCTTCGGAATTGTGCTTAAAATGGATGATGTTTAGTATATGTGACTTAGTGAGACTCATTCCTTAGGAATCACTTTAATTCAAACAAAGTATCAACGTACTCAGAAAGCAATTCTGTTCTAACTCAAGATTCACTCGCACAAACCATATCAATAATCCTTTGTATATATATATAGCTGAGATCTTCTCGTGTGAAACATTATAAAAATCCAAATAATTTAGTTCATGGTGGAATCTGCAATAGATTGATGACATGCTAATCTCCTTTCACACGGTTAAATTTGATTAGGTTGCCAGCCTGAATGGTTCCAGATTTCGACAATCATGAGCATTACACAAAATTCAAGCTAATATTTCCTGCATCTTCATTTGCAAGTAATAAACACTTTTCCACAACTTTTATTCTGCATCGTTCCAGTAGAAGGACTAAAAACATACACTAACTACTATATTAGCAACTTTTCAGATTGGATTCTTGTCCAAGCTAATCCCATTCCCAAGAGGATCTCTCTGCATGCTAAGAAGTAAGACGGTGTTCACAATTATTTTTGGAAATATTAAGTTTTATGTGTATAACCAAGGATTACAAGTCATACGCATATAAAGATAAAGCATGGTAAGTCATCGAATCAAACTCAAATGAACCTGAAAAGACTCCTTACACAAGCACAATCATTTAGTTACAAGGGGACCTACCTGTTTCTTTAATTGCAATTGTGGAATTAAAAATCCATATCTATTGATGGGAAACTAGTGCCTTCAAGGAACTTTTTTAATTTCTTGACCATGACGGGCTCCATCATGGCGGTACTGTCATCTTCTGTGGTTGTGACAGCCACAGGTGACATAGTCGACATTGACATGCTCTCTTGAGCAGTTAAAGGATAAAATATAGTAGAAGAATTCCTTGAGACAAGTGAAGAGAAGTCGCTGATGTTATCGGACTTTGAACAATGGCATTTTCCTTTTTCGTGTTGCTTGAGCTGTCCCAGAGTAAGGAAAGCCTTTCCGCATTGAGGAACGTCGCATGTGAACAATTTATCGTCAGAATGCTTTAAGCTGTGGTATCTTAAAGCAGCTTTCGTAGCAAAACCTAATCCGCATGCTGGGAAATTGCAGATGAATGGTTTTTCGCCGGTGTGTAGACGGTAATGAGATTGTAGAGTGTCAAAACGCTTGAACCCCTTTCCACAGCCAGGGTGAGGGCAAACATGAGGACGTGAGGTAGAATGGGTTTGAATGTGCCTCTTTAACTCGGACTGGTAGAGGAAGGTTTTCTTGCAGTCCTGGTTCGTGCATCTGAATAACCTTTTGGATGAATTTGTCGGCTGAGCTTTTAAAGACATTAATTGTGCAGACTCCATCGAAATGAGAGGAAATTCATTGGAAATCTGACATGTAGGTTCAGAAGCTCTGAAAAGATTATCCATCAATGAGAAAAGGGGTTGTTTTGACGGCAAAACTGGATTTGTTAGAATTAAATTGAGGTTTTACCTCTCTAACAGTATCTATATAAACTATCCAGGAACGAAAGACTGGAAAATTTTGTTTAAATCTAAAAACCAGTTCACTGATTGCTTTTGAGTAGGATTTTCTGGATTTCAGATCGAATTAATTCAGTTGAACTGGAACGAATTTTTGAGCTGCACCTGTCAATTCTGATCAAATTCCGTCCAGAAAATGAACTCCTTATGCATTTTCTCTCTTTTCCTCCATCTTTGAATTCAATAGCGAGAGCCATCAACAAGAAAGTCAAATCCCAAGAAATCACTTAGGAATGGCTGAAAAAAAACTAAGCCAACCTCTTTTTGTGAGATTGTGCCATTTTTCAAATCTCAATAATAGGATCACACGTTTTCAGAATTTCCTCCCGCCCTGTCTGCAAGTTGCAAAGGCTGGAAAATTTAGATTTTGACGAAACTGATTGAAGTGCAGCTTCCGAAGTCAATCGAATGTGTGATAAAGTGGTCTGATCGTTTGTATATATGCAGTTAGATTCACATTTGAATGATGCCTAAGTTCCATTCACAAAATCTAGATATCATTCTTTGCTGATTGAAAGAAAATTATTGAGAAATTATCTCAGAAAAGCAACTTTCGAAGCTTCAGGGCAAGAAAATGAGCCCGAGTTGGTTTGGGATGGTTGTGACGGATTTTCATTAAAAGACGAACAATTTTGAATTAACGAAAAGAAGGATAACAAAAACTCCATTCATTTCAAACGAAAGCGGTAGAGAAATTGGTCTATCGATGTCTATAACAAAAGACGCGATGGGGTGATATCATCTAACATCGCTGAGAAATTAGCCAAAATCAGACATAATAACTACAGAGAGTGATAATTATACTCTTATATTGAAGATTTAAAATTTTCAGGGAGTAAATCCAAATCGTAGATGTGCAATACATAGCTGAATTTCAGCATCCCCAATGATAATTCAAGTAATCAACTTAATAGTAGCAAAATAAGTACAAAAGCTAAGAGAGGTTGATAACATCGAAATCTGCTACAAACTGGCCCTCAGCTCGTGCTTGCGAAAAGTATCTAAATCATCTTGTTTGCATTTTGATTGTTGGGGAGGATTTCTGGAAAATAGTATTGCAAAGGAGAGTATTCAAACCTAAAGAGAGTGTCGATGTTTGTCTCTCTGATAGAGTTTTTTTTCTCTCTCTTCAGCACGAAAATAAGAAATTAACTCTGTATTATAGTTCGGTTTCTTATGACATCTTAGCTGAGAGCCTTGCTGTTCATAAGATAGAAACGTACAAGCTGCTAGCATGCCGGCAAGATATGAGTATTTAAAATTTAAAACCCGATGCGTGTTTATTTCTCGAATAGCCCAACACCGCCTTTGTGTCATGAAGGCGTGACAGCGTATAAAGATTAGTTTCTTTCATCCATGTGAATTAAGCAATTTATCGAATTCCAAGAGAAGACTTGTGTTTTCGAGAAAAAATGCGATGATGATAGTATGAAAAAGCAGGAAACTGTGAACAATTTGCTGACTTATCTTTGATGAACGTTGCACAGCTAGGGTTTCGTAAACTCATTTCAATGGGTCCAGCTGATAGGAGGGAAAACACAAAGTAGGAGAACTTCTTGAACATTGAGCTTGCCCAAAATTTTCCACGGGTAATTAACCCGTAGTGCGGCAATTTCTGTGATTCTTTAAAAGCTAAATAAAGGGTCTAATCACAGAAACTTCTGTGTAGCAAAATTCAAAAAAGAAACTTGCGATACTACTCAAGTCAGAATTTCCAACATGCGTAGAATTGAGTCCTCCGATCTAAATGCGATGGGTAGGTTTCTGATTCAGGAAGAAAGTTCCTCGAAAGATGTGGTGATTATGTGTGAATTGATAATTAATGCGATAAGGCTAATGAATGAATGATTTTTCTCTCTGAGAATCTGCACGAGCCTGAAAAAATAATTGTGCAGGAGTATTTAACTTATTTTGAAAGTAGAAGTTTAAGAGGATGTAAATATCTTCACCATTAATGGGAGATATTCTCCATGGAGAGTTGCGAGGAGCGATGAACTTATAGGAAGATTACGAAATTGACATATGAAAGTTTTTATCCCAATAACAAAATTTTTTTCAAAAAAGTTTACCATTGTTGAAGCTACAAATGAAAGACTTCGATGTTGCCATTTATTTTGAATTACTTTAAAGTGATATCACAATCCATGCTAGTTGCAATTGCGCTACTAGACGCTCTTATGTATCAAGAAATGATTGAAATTTATCTCTCAGCATAGAGTTATCACTTTCGATAATTAATTTGATCCATCTAAGCAAGCATGGGAAAACAGACGCAATATAATCTTTTTTGCGTGGTGTAAAGTTCTACCGAAATTTCTTGAAGAAATAACACCTTCATTTTACAAGAATTAAACTATTTATTCAGCCTTCTATCCAGCTGGTGTCTGGTTTTGATATTCAAATTCATTTCAACTAGAAGTTATGGCAGCTTTCTTCTTCTTATTATGAATTTAGAGGTAACCTCTTATTTTAACATCTAAAACAAGTTGACAATCATCACTGTATTACTTAGACTGCTCCAATTTTATTTAATTGTATTCGGGAAAATTGTTATCTCCTCTTTTATCACTCACAAATATTCGCTAATTCTACTCTATGCGAGGAGTGTAGATAAAACTCGAACTCGCAATACTTCGTGAGACACTCGGTAATTTCAAAAAAATCTAAGTTCTCAAAATTGATGCTCTAACACGGATAACCCGATCAATTTTTATTTATTTAAATAATGCAGATGATAGTCTTTTCTCTCTTTTTCATGGTCCTCTGGGCCATCTCATCAAGCACAAAGAACTACCATCTTCAATCGTCATCCATTAACGACATTATTAAATTCCCAGAGCTATCTAACTGCAGACACTACAGCGACTCCCATATCCTGATAAGAAATTGTCCAACATCAGCAACCTTCTATCTTCATCCATTCCATCAGCTCTACGAGATACAATTCAGCTCTTCAATCAATACAGAATTAGCAAGTGCCACAGGTATCTACAATCGCACCACAAAAATTTCCACAATCATCATACAAAGAAACGATACAATTCATTTGTTTCTTATAACTCAACGAAAACACCAGGAATGTTCCCTCACCATAAAAAACTTTGGAAAAACTGAATTTGCTTCATTACATATTATTCTTGACCATCTCGTCGTCCGTCAATCTGGTCAAAAATACATCTCGAAGTCCCTCGCACAGCTCAATCAGTTTTGCTCGAGTGCATCTTCCTCCATCGCAAATGGTTCATTAGAGATAGAGTTTAATGAATTGGCTGACGTGGTCGAGCATATGTACTATTATACGAACCTAAGTACAGTTTATCGAGCCAGTTTCAGCAGGAAAGACGCGATATTTTTCGATAAAACAAATCATTTCATCATCATAAATCGCTTTGGAGAGCATCCTTCTAACGGAAGTCTCACGGTTTCTGAGCAGGAGTCTATTTCGATTGACCCTAATATCTTCCCAAAACCTTGTTGGTCCCAGCTCGGTGTGACTCACGATTCTGAGTCATCTTTTGTAGTTATTCATTGTCGATTTATTCAGACTGTATATATTCTTAGCCTGAGTCCTTTGATGGTCGTAGACTCTTATGAAGGACCCAACTACGGAGAGTTCGCATTTTTTCACTCGCTTTCAAATCAAAACCAGTTTATGGACAACTTTAGCTCGACTCTACTTTGCTTTCAGTATGGCGAGTACTTAGGGGTTCGACAGTATGCGAGATTAGCAAATCCGCTGAGGTTGAATATCTCAGAGATCGTTCTCTACAAGCTTGAAGGAAGAATTCTTAACGTATTTGTTAACGAGGACAACAACAACTCTAATCTCACCATTTCGCTTTTAATCTCGAAGCCTGGTGAGAGCCATGCAATCTACTTGAAAGGAGAGACTGTGTCTTCAGGTTTTTTGCTCAATGAACATGAAAAATTTATTAAGCTTGCAGACCAGAATATTTGCACTCAACACCAAGAACTATGCTTCAGCGACCAAGCCAGCAAACTGATGAAAACGTTTGGAAGTGATTTTCTACAATGCAAGTGGGATGAAATTAAAGAATGCTCATTTAACAAGAGTTTTGTCAAGCAAGGCTGCTTTGACAGCCATTTAAAGACTATTTGTGGATTGAATAAGCGAACGAATCCCTTTGGGGAGCTTTGTGAAATATGCAAGCAGGGTCCAGAGAGCTGCTATCATTATAATCAAATCTTTTTCGCATTAATACAAAACTCCTGTAAAATCTTCAAAGGAAATATCTTCGTTGGCTTCACGACTAAAGGATGCATCCCTCACACCTGGACTATTGGCGATGAGAACTCTATGCACGGAAAGAGGGTCGTATTTCAGGCATCAAATCCACAAGGAGTGCGCTGTGGCTTTAACTTTGTCCTTCAGAAGAGTGAACCAACTCTAATAAATCTTAATTTGGCCACCCAAGGCCAACAAGCGAATACCCCTCCTCAAATTTCTTTCGTATTCTATAAAGTAACTGCCGATGGGCTTCGAAATCATACTTTTGCATGCAACAAATCATGTCTTATTTTCCAAGATGATTTCTTTGAACATATCGAGATCGAAGTCAGCGGATTCGACTATCTGCAATTTGATCTTCTCCAGTCCTCTCGGAGGGATTGGGTCGCTATAAAAAGTCAATTTTCTTGTGCTGTCTGCCAATTGAATTCTTTGCCTCGCAAGAAACCCAATACTCGTACGCTAGTAGAGTATCCTCCGCCCACTGATGATTGCTTGCTGACAGGGAATAAAAATTTATTAGGATATTGTCCCCAAGCAATCGATAGCAGATTCTGCGTTGAGGAAAATGACTTGGAGACAAATACAACCAGGATCGTCCTTAATAAATCATTTATACTGCCAATCTGCAAGATCCATTTACAAATAAACAGCAGTCGAATGTTCTTGGGGTTCCAGATTGGTGATGGAGAGTACATCAGTTTCGCCGACTCTGATAAACTAGTCGAGTTCTTCCCACGTGATGAAAGATACGAATTTCCTCTAGTAAGAAAGAGAATGTCTAATCCTGGACTCTGGGACATAACGATCGTGTATTTAAACAATAAACCATATCCCCAGTTCCTTAGAGACCACAGCAATTCAGATTTGATTATGAGGATCGAATATGGTAACAAGGTAGGAAATAGACTCATTGGGATAGTGATTATAGTGCTAGCAATGCTGTTTGCAGCGGGTATTGTAGTTAATGTAATACTTTTCTACACGAGATATACGATGCGTGCGAGAGGAGGCCCATCGCCTTCATCAGAAGACCAGCTGATAAACCCATACCAGATTGTAAATAAGCCAAATTCGTCTTTATTTCAACTAGTGCTGACGGATGAAGATATTCAAAATCTCAGCGAGGCAGGGTTTGCGATAACTGATGTAGGAAATCCTGTCAGCACAGAGCATCTAGATTGCGTGGTGTGTTTAGATCCTCTAACGGATAAGCAGCATCAGTTATTCCTTTGCGGAAGGCACTATATTCATTCAGATTGTTTCCAGGAATGGCTGGGCAAGGTCATTGAACTCGGAAGATCTGATCTCTGTCCGATGAGGTGCCAAGATATTCTTTACAAAAGAAAAGAAACGGGAAGTAAGGCTTCTGAAGCGAAATCTGAAGAGTCAATTGAATTGATCAGTAAAATAATTTAAATTTCTGCTTTTCTCTAAACATTATTTAGATATTAGCGTGAATTCTGAATCGACGGACCAAACCCATGAGTAATGATCGAGATTATACATTCAAATTTTTTTCAGCAAGATAATTGATTTGATAGTGTACAGTATCAAGAAAATTCCGGCAATGTGATTTGAATTTACTCTTGGCTGCATTAAATATCTATTTCGATTAGAGCTAACTGTATTGAGAAGAATTAAAATTCTCTCAAGTTAAATTGTAAATTGTTGATTATCTATTAATACCTCTGCAGACTCCCAACCGAGCCATCTCCTTTGAGAAACTCAAAAGAAAACATTTCAGTATCAAAGCTGATTATCAAGATTTTAGATAGACTTCCTCTTCTTATTTTGGTTTGTCTATATACAATCCTATGCGTTAGAAAGTTGCTTGAGAGAATTTCTTCCTAGTTGGGACTCTAGCTTCTATTTTCTTGGGAAACATATATTAATTATTTTCAAAGTAAATCAATAGTCATTGATGGACGTTTTGAAGAGAATTTTCCAAAAGTATAATCTATGATGAAGGCATATATATTATTTTCAAATCAGTCTCTTAATTCGGACCCCTATACAGTAGTGATATCGAGTTACCTAAGCTCTTTCGGTCATCGGATTAGCGTTTATGCCTTCCTGGTTCTGATGTTGCTGCTGTTCTTTTTGCTGCACTTGCGTTCCACCCTGATTATTCAGCATATGCGTTAGGATTTCTTTCGTATACTTCAACCGCTTCGCCATCTCAGTATTGCTGCTTTCCAGCGCGCTTGCCAAAGGATAATTCGATCTTTCTCCTTTCTTATTAACATAAGTAACCGTTTTATTCTCCGAGCTGAGAATAATCTCTGTTTTATCTGTGAAATTCACTTGAACGATCTTGTTGCTCAACCTAAACATAATCGCATGCTTCGTTTTCATCCATTTCTTAACATAGACCGTTCCGATTTTATTAAGTTCTTCATCTGTAAACTGATTCGCGTCAGACTCGCCCTTTCCATCATTTTCTAAGTAGCTTCTGAAATGTTGCAATAATGTTACTTTCTTTTGCAATTCCTTTGGATAATCCGTCAGCGTGTGACTGGTAACAACATCCTGCTTATCGGAGGCTCTTCGCTCCATGTATTCGAACACTTGACCTCGAGGGTCTAACACAATCTTGGACGAATCATTAAAGAACACGCCTGTGGAGCCATTAGAAAGGAGGTATCCGAGACCGTACTTAGAGGAGTAGTCAACCCATTTCTTTACCCAGATTTCCGAGGTTTTGCTCACTTTTTGAGAGTTGACCATTCCCGTGCTCATTGTATTCGTCATTTTCATATTCTGCGTGGATCTAAAGTCTTTCGTCGTGGTTCCAAACTTCGGATTTAGATCTTTTGCTGACGCGTTGCTGCTCATGAAATTGCCGCCAGTTTGCGTCGGATTCCAATTCGTGGTGGTTTTCATGTTCTGTTGTTTGTTTTCTTCGCCTCCAGTAAAACCCACTCCTTGTGTGCTCACCAAATTGCTTCTTTGATTAGAAGGCATTTTGCTCAGTCCATCAGTTGGAGTCGTATCGCCGAATTTTTGATGTTCTAAGCCTTTGCCAGAGCTGCCGCCTGGGAGAAATTGTTTTAAGTAACTGGCAGAAGGAGGACATGCCAGTGTTGACGCAGGGAGAAGCTTTGGGATGGTGCCTCCGTGGTTCATAAAAGGGTGCTGCATGATCTCATCCAAGGTCGGACGGCGCGCTGGGTCCAGGTTAAGAATGCGAGTGATAAGTCCCTTCGCTGAATCAGAAATAGTGACGTGGTCAGGGAAGGAATAAGAACCCATTTTAATTTTCTTGTAAGTAGTTTTCACATCAGGAGTCTCGAATGGCGGTTTGCCAATGAGTAGCGTATAGATGATAACTCCGAGGGACCAGACATCGACTTCGTACGAATGACCAACCTTGCCATCCAAGATTTCTGGTGCGATGTAGTTCGGAGTACCGCAGATAGTTCGCTTCTTCTCGCCATCGAATTCGAGCTTTGTTGCCAGGCCGAAGTCACCGATCTTTATTTCCATTTTTTCCGACAAAAATAAATTACCCAGCTTCAGATCTCTGTGAATAACTCGATTACTGTGCAGATACTTCAAGGCAGAGATTATTTGGGCGACATAGCATTGCACCTCCAGCTCTGTAAGACGCTTTCTTCGTTTGAGAAGCTCATTGAGAGTTTGATTGGTACACAGCTCCAGTAAAATATACACGGACTCGTGGTCTTCAAAAACATGCTCAAAATTTACAATATGCTGGTGATGAAGAGATTTATGGATCTTGATTTCAGAAATGAGCTTTTGACGAGCTCTGGATTTAGTGAGAGAGGCTTTAGTGATGATCTTTGCGGCCTGGTTTCGTTTTGTCTCCTGATTGGTGACGAGGAAGCATTTTGCGAAACCTCCTTTGCCTAGTAACTGTCCACGAAGGTAGCGCTTAACAGCAACATCTCCATTGACTTTTGTGATCTTTTCTTCGATTATTACCGGTTCAGAGCTGTCCGGTGCTTTAGTTTGGTCTTTGTTGGCGTCCATTATGTTCGAATTTGTCTTTAAGTGTTGTTTTTGTTTTAACTGCGAATTTTAAGTTAATACGGTTGTGTTAATCAAAATAATTAAGTTCCTTATGAACTAATTAATTCAAACTATTTTTGAAAAACTTCCACAGAAATTTTTTCAAAGCATACGACAGTTTTTGCAGTCAGTGGCCTATACCGTGTCTAATAAGACAATATTATGAGAAATGATGAGAGCTGACCTTTTGTTTCGCTGAAAATACCAAATGTGGATTAAATTAGGATGGATCGGCTGGGCCCATTTGAGTCGTTATCAAGACAAAGAAGGAACAATACAAAATTCGAGTATTATTAATTCAAAGCCACGGGATTTGGCAGCTTTGGGTTTTGTAATTGGATATTTCGGATGGTTTTCAAAAAGCTTTTATAAGCTTAGAGAAGGAGACAATTTCGTAGCCGTTCAAAGCTTTCAATCCAACCAGTGATCTTGAAAATTTAAAGAACTATGAACTTGAATGTGCTCCAAACTAAAAAATCGAAAAATGTGTTAATTTATCTTTATTGGCTTAATACTGTTATTCTGCGCCGTGAATCCTAGTTGAGTGCTGTTTTAAACAGCCTTGAAATTTTGTTAAATGACTAATATCTTAATAGAAAATGTATGAATAGGAATGGACTGAAACTCAATATGTTTTGTTGCCAATTGAACTTAGCCTAACAGCCTAATAAAAAATTTTCAGAGCATATTTTGTTACTTTATGGGTCTCATAAAAGATTAACAAGTAAAGCCCTTTAACACAATTTTCATTGAACTCTTCATTTGTAAAGATTTTTACCCAATAGAAGAGAACTCGTTTGCAAGAAGTAGGTCCTAAAAATTTCTGGAAATGGTTTCCTAAAGGAGGTTCCAATTTGAGCATCTAAATTACAACGAGCATTTCGGGTATTGACAGAAAAAGGAATATATTGTATTACAATGAGAGTTCCATCCCCTTTTTGGTGTGATGGCTTCAGCCTACCCTCTTTCACTTCATTTTATAAAATCGAAATGTATTTTCAAATTTAAGTCATAATCCTTTCAGCTTATTTGATGACATAAAGTCAAAATCAGCAAACTATATGCGTTCTTTTACATGACAGAAAACCATATACCGTGATCATTTCAATACTTCCGCTGCATTTGCCTCTATCAAGCACAATTTTCATCATCAGATTGAACCTTAAATTCATTCATTCTATATGCAACTATCTTTCACAGATTCTAAAGCTTCCTTTTTTGTCATCTTTTGCTTAGATTATTAATTTACAAGCCTACCTCTTATTTGTAGACCCAACTAATTGTTTAAGCAATCCGCGAGCAAAATTTTTTTTCCAAAATAAGGAATACAATTGAACATGGGCTGTTTAAATTAATTATACAATTTAAGCAAATACTTTTGTATTTTGAAAGTATTGATGCGAAGAGACCATATAAATGGAATTTATGGTTTACCCTAGGTATAATTTTCTAAGTTGATTTTTATTCCACTAGACGTACTTGTTTTTAGATATATGGCAGCTCAACTAAGATGCAGAGGTAACTTTTTTTGATGTCCATACCACTGTGGATTTTTATCAATAAATAGATTGTGCCCGTATGCGACAATGAGTTAACGCAAGTGCGATCTGATATTAAAGTACACCTCTCTTGATAACATTCTTATTAATTGTTAGCTCTTAGAATTCTCTGCTTCGAAGTTCTCAGAACAACACCCGTCTTATCTCTCTAAAGACGCCAAAAGATGCCATAGCGACGGTTCTGTCACTCGGCAAGACGCCTGCTCCTAGTGGCGACTTGGAGAGTACCATTCATCTTCCATCTTCACTGAATTTACAGAAAATCCAATTGATATGGAATCTTTCTCAAGATCTTATCTCTGATACAAGAAACTGTGGATACCCCAGAACGAGAATAAAGGCCATATTCTTCAAGACGACTTCGAGTTTAAACTTTCAAGACTTGATTGAAGATATAATAAACAAAGAACATAAAGATCAATTGATTATGAATCAGAAAACAATGGGGTGATCTTGGTGAGTGAAACAAGTCCGAAATCTTTTTACCTTCTCGCTATCTAACTGGTTTAATATTTTTTTGTTTCCAGCTCAAATCTCACCCTACCTTGCCTTACATGCCTTCTGTGGTTCAAATCGCTAAATATCCTCTCTGTGGCTCCAGATATTAGGTAAATTCATGTAAGACAATTCGTTGGTAGTCTTCATTGAGTTAGCTCTTGGTGTAAATAGAATGGGGTCCATTGATGATTTCTGCGTTCAGAAAGGACCGGTTTGTGTCGATGTTGCTTTTCACAAAAAAATAGTCGGTAGGCTGATTTTGAGTTCTTTCTGCTTCTGCTAATTCCTAGATCTCTCAACAAGTTTCCAACCTACAGCTATTTCTAACGTGTTTGGATTAGCTAAAACTTGGATTCTTCTCGGCGCTCAAGAATGGCATTCCATATTATTCTCATTGTGGGGTTTTTTCAATACCCCCAAGGCTTTTTCTAGGATGATAAAATTATGGGTGTATATCTTCACCTCGATTTTCTATCAATTTAATGATTTTCATTTGTTACATTTCTACATGTCAATCATCGACTACTATATAGTAGGAGGTTCAAAGTGAGAAACAGTCAAAATTGGATTGCGCGCTTGAGGAGTTTGCGAGTATTTAAGGGTAGGAAGCTTCCGTGGCAATTTGACAGCCTAAGCGGCTTCGATAATAGAAATTAAAATGATTTGGGCATTTAATCTATGCTAATTATCATGAATGAAAAGAATAAATTCAGTCCGTTTCTTCAATCCTCTGTAGAATCCCTTCACAACTACGAGTTTTATATTTCAAAACATTCATTTCAGTCAGTGGCTCACTCATTTTGTCATTTCTGAAAGGACCATGAGTTCTACTTTGAAAAAGAAGGTGAATGCTAACTCATCGAATTGAGAACTCGCAACGATTCCTTTACTCGAAGTAGGAAGCAAAATCACTTTTCATTTTGATTAATTTTGGGAGATATTCTTACAATGATGACCACGACCTTATCTATGTATGCGGTGATAAGGACTGCTCTATATTTTTTAGCTGGAATCTAATCCTTTTGCTCGCTACTTTTTTTGAAATAGAACCGAATTATCAATAAATACTAACTGAATTTAATCCCTTTTCGAAATATCATACTATATGTTTTTGATTTTTCCATTGATTCGATGTCTGAACTTCTTGCTTTTCAGATTTCCCGCTTCGGTTCCTTGAAAATGAAGTTGCATTAAAACTTAACGATTAAATTGAGGCTATTACTCAACAATGGGTTGGCCTCTGATTACGTTTGGCACTGCTTCAGGTTTTTCTCCTTTGCTCCAGCTAATCTTCTACCATTTTGCCTCTGTAGCGTCCTGTGGGTTCAAATTCATAATCTTTTCTCCGTGCTCTTTCGGACTTCTTCTTTTTTGATAATTTTTAAAGAATTTCGAAAATTATTAATTATTTTGGAAGTCGATCCATAATATAATTTTTACATCATTAGGTTAGAGCTTCTCCAATTGGAATATCTAAATCTATTTGAAAATAAATGGTCAAATAACTCTCTTGGGGCAGTTTTCATTGGCTACTGGTTGCTCTTCTTTCAAGAATCAGAGAAATTAGCCGTTATGTAATTTATTACGGACAGCCAGGCAAGTTTGAAAATATTGTAGTGCAAAGAGGTCACTTAATATCCTCCCAGATGAATTCTCTGTGGATGTCGACACAATAGAGTCTATTTGCATCTTGTGCCATTTATCGGAAGGAATTGTGATCATAATTATCCAAATTAAAGCGAGATACCGCCTAATGAAATAACATTTTGAGTTTGTTCTCGGAGTATCATCACAGTTTTTGTCGGTTGGTGTTGGTCCTCCATTGAAACAGCGACTTTTCCGTAACTTCCAAATATACATACAAGTTTTTCAAAACTTGGGATGCATGAACTCAACTATTCACTAATATTCACGAAGAGCTTCCTGAAAATTTTGTTGCTTGGTTCTTTATCGGATGTTGTTTCATAGGCTAATCAAAAGAAAATACATTTTCATGGGTATATTCTGAGAGAGCAATCTCAATTTTAAGTGACTTCAAATAAATCCTTCTTGACAGCATGCAGCAAGAACGCGCTTTTGATATCATGTGAATTAGACTGTGTGCTTCAATATTCACAAAGCTTCATCCAACAAAAGAATGAAGATACACAGAGGCAAAATTCACTCACATATAGACAATTTCAACAATGAAGGGAGAAAATTTGTAATTTTAAAAACCTATGAAAATACAAAAAAAACATCAGGCAAGGCTCTAAGGCAATAAAAAAAGCTCTAAAAACATGGCTATTTGGATCTGACTAATTTTGAATTTGGTGTGCGTTTACATCTGGATCTGTTGGTGGCGGAATCCCTTGTTCTTTTGGTCCTTCAGCGTGATTTTCGTCCTCCCTAGAAACGACTACAATCTGAATTTGAGGTATAACCGCTATAGGCGCCACCTGTCCAGTTCCTCTCCTATTTTCAGACGGCTCATTGACAGCAGCAGCCTGAATAGGCCTGAGTCTCCTTCTTTTCGTGCAACAACCGCAGACAGAAAGCAATACAAAAGTAACAAAAATTGCCGTGACAGTTATCCCCACCATCCCAAAATAATCAACTCCCGCTAGCATTACTTTGATTGTCGTTTGAAGGCAATTGCCTTGGGTATCATATGTACAAAGAGGATTTGTATTATTTGTCTGATTTTGATGGCCTTGAAGTGAAGTTTCCAATAACAGTTGAGAAAAAACTCGTAAGTAGAAAGCCATTGATGATCAAGTAATTATTGATTTGGTAGTGGTCTATGTCAAGCAAGTAAAATCCAAGGAGGTTTTGTCCGCTATAAGAATTGCAAAACAAAGAAAGATTAAACCCTTTTATTGCCATAACCAATTTGTGTCGTAGATAGCTCTCTAAAAAGAGTCATTCGAATGGAACCTTAGATATATTTCGACTTCCAATTCGAATTATTTTCGACAGAAGTTTTTTCATTTTTCGGAGTTAATTTTAAGTTATCGAATTTTATTTCAGAAGGCCTTCTCTTTGTTGGCATTATTGAGTATACACGTCAAGTTTTGTTTCCATCAGATTCTAAGAGAGACATTTTTCTTTCGAAAAATGCATATCTGTTGTGGGAATTCACTGTTTTCAGCTGGTTACTAGTGAAATCTCATGAATTTTAAGTACTTGCACTTTAATCGATAAATTTATGTGTTATGAATTTAGTCATCAAAAACTGTTTGGAGGGCGATTGCTTGGAAGCTGTGTTGAAATGTTGTAAGGTAATCCTGCCTCATCTCTTAAGTTGCTGTTGTCATTTGCAAAAACTCACAGCCAAAGCTTGAATTAATATATGGTGAATTGTGTGTTCTGAGAGGAAACATTGAAAATCAGCTTAATTTAGGGTAAGAGCTACTTCTAAGAAGCTTGTAAAGCAAAAGATTTATGAAATCGGAACTTTTATTTTTCTTGTTGAAGAAAATAAGAAAGTTTCGATGCTTTATCATTTGGTAGCCAATCAAATTCGATGTTCGAAGGAAATATTACATTTTAGGGCAAGAACTCCAAAATGCATAGATATCGAAAGAGAGATAGCGCATGACGTAGTTTAATAGGCAAGTCAATGTGATTGGGAAAGCCTGAGAAAGGTAAACTAGAAACACAGCAAATTAAATAGAATTCTCGTTCAATTCTCGCAACCAGAGAACGGATTCAAATAATGAACTAATTGGCTATTTCTTAGTTCTTAAATCTATTCTCTATGTTGATTTGTTTTGAGGTTTGAATTGTAACAATCAAGATGAAAGAATATATCTGTTTGTTTTACGAATCAAGGGACTGAAACGTGCAACTCAAATGAAAAGAACACATTTTTCCTTATTTATGTAAATCTATATAAAAGGGAAATAAGGCCCTCTACATCACTTAGGATTTGTTTATGAATATGTATTCTTTTTGTAAATTGCACAACTTAAGCACAAAATGCTGGCTCTTCTTCAACTTCTGGAATCTCGGGGACTTCTTCAGGAATTGCAGTAACAATCTCAGCAACTTCCTCAACGGTGATCACAGTAGTCTCACCGTTTCCAGTAGGAACGACAACAACGGTTTCTCCTGCTGGGGTAGTTAAGACTTCTTCGACTGCAAGAACAGTAACTTCTCCCTCAACAACAACAGGAGTTATTGGAGTGGCGACATTAATAACCTCAGCCTCAATAGTAACAGCTTCTCCTCCGATGTTGGCAACAACAACGGACTCTCCAGACTCGGTTTCGTAGGTTTCGAGGACTTGGACAACGTATTCGTCTTCTTCGCTATCGATGATTGGCAGTAAAGGTGCCTCCTCAACATAGGTCTCTTCACTTGGAAGGATGACGGTGTATTCTTCATTATCGATGATAGTGGTGGTATAGATAATTTCTTCTTCATCGATGTTCTCTGATTCTTCTGAGATCACAGCTGGGAGTGTCTCTCCAGCAGGGACGAGTTCAGTAGGGATTTCAGTCACGACTTCAACAGCAGTTTCAGCAGCGACTGTAACTGTCTCACCTTCGGCGTCGGTAGTGACAACAGCAGTTTCTCCTCCTGCGATGGTTTGGATGTCTGAGGTGGCAACAACGGTGACTTCTCCCTCGATAACAACAGGAGTGGCAGTGGATTCGGTTGAGATAATCTCGGCTTCAATGGTAACGGCTTCACCTCCGATGTTAGCAACAACAACAGATTCTCCAGAGTCGGTTTCATAGCTCTCGAGGACTTGGACAACGTATTCGTCTCCTTCGCTGTCAGTGATTGCGACTAAAGGAGCCTCCTCAGCGTATGTGTCTTCACTTGGAAGGAGGACAGTGTATTCTTCGCTATCGATGGTAGTGGTGGTATAGATGATTTCCTCATCATCGACTTCTTCGGCATCAGTAATAGCTTCTGGGAGTGTGTCTCCAGCAGGGACGAACTCAGTTGGAATTTCAGTGACAGGCTCGACATAACCCTCAACATCAATCACAGTTGTTTCGCCTTCTCCAGTAGGAACAACAACAACGGTTGCTCCGCCTGCAATAGTCGTGACTTCTGAGACTTCGACAACAGCAACCTCTCCATCAGTCACGATTGGAGTGATTGGAGTAGTAGTAGACTCGATTTCAGCTTCAATGGTAACAGCTTCACCTCCGATGTTGGCAACAACAACGGACTCTCCAGAATCGGTTTCGTAGCTCTCGAGAACTTGAACAACGTAAGTATCTCCTTCGCTATCAGTGATAATTTCAAGAGGAGCATCCTCGGCGTAATCTTCTTCGTTTGGAAGGAAGACATCGTATTCTTCGGTATCGATAGTAACGGTTGTGTAGATAACATCAGTTTCTTCTTCTACCTCAGCAGCAATAGTAGCTGGAAGTTCTTCTGGAACTTCGATAACTTCTTCAGGGACTTCAGTAGCGATCTCAACGACTTCCTCAACAGTAATTGTCGTTGTTTCACCGTTTCCAGTAGGAACAACAACAACGGTTTCACCTTCGTCATTAGTGGTGACTTCTTGGACCTCAACAACAGTAACTTCTCCCTCAACAACAACAGGGGCGAGAGGAGTGACGACATCAGTGATCTCAGCTTCAATGGTGACGGCTTCACCTCCGATGTTAGCAACAACAACGGACTCTCCAGTTTCGGTTTCGTAGCTCTCGAGGACTTGGACAACGTATGACTCTCCTTCGCTATCGGTGATTGGCAGTAAAGGTGCGTTTTCAACGTAGTTCTCTTCACTTGGGAGGTAAACAGTTAATTCTTCACCACCAACGGTTGTTGTTGTGGTGATAACCTCAGAGGTAGTAGCTTCAGTTTCAGTGGCAATGACAGCAGGGAGCTCTTCTGGGACAGAGACGAGCTCTGTTGGAATTTCAGTCGTAGTTTCAACAACCAATTCAGCAGCCACTGTGGTTGTCTCACCGCTTTCTCCGGTAGGTACGACAATAACTGTCTCACCTCCAGCGATAGTCTTGACTTCGGTGATCTCAACAACGGAGATTTCTCCCTCGATAACAACAGGAGCGATAGGTGCTTCAATATCAGTGATCTCAGCTTCAATGGTGACGGCTTCACCTCCGATGTTAGCAACAACAACGGACTCACCAGTTTCGGTTTCATAGCTCTCGAGGACTTGGACAACGTATGACTCTCCTTCACTGTCGGTAATTGGCACCAAAGGTGCATCCTCAACGTAGGTATCTTCACTTGGAAGGATGACGGTGTATTCTTCGTTATCGACGATTGTAGTGGTATAGATAATTTCTTCTTCATTGATGTTCTCTGATTCTTCTGAGATCACAGCTGGGAGGACTTCTTCTTCAACGATCTCTGTTGGAATTTCAGTGACGACTTCAGAGGTGACTTCAGCACCAATTTGTTCAACCTCACCACTTTCGGTTGGAACGAGAACAACGGTTTCACCTAAATCAGTAGTGACAACGTCAACTTCCTCAACGACGTAGGTCTCTTCATTTGCAACAACAGTGACAATAGGGCTGACGAGAGTGTCGATTTCAGCCTCAATGGTAACGGTTTCTCCTCCAATGTTGGCAACAACGACGGATTCTCCAGATTCAGTCTCGTAGTTCTCGACAACTTGAACGACGTAGGTTTCTCCTTCGCTATCAGTGACTGGCACTAACGGAGCCTGGTCAACATAGGTTTCGTCGCTTGGGAGGTAAACAGTGTATTCTTCACCGCCAATAGTTGTTGTGGTGATGGTGGTATCGGAATCGGTAACATCGACTTCCTCAATGATGGCAGCAGGATACTCATCTGGGGAAACAATAAGAGTCTCGGTCACCTCAGCCTCAGTAGAGACGAGAACTTCTTCAGTAACGATAGTGGTGGTCTCGCCTTCTCCAGTTGAGACAACAATGACGGTTTCACCTTCGTCGTTAGTGATGACTTCAGTAGCTTCGACGACAACGACTTCTCCCTCAACAACAACAGGAGCGATAGGTGTTTCGATGGTAGTAATCTCAGCTTCAATGGTGACAGTTTCTCCTCCGATGTTAGCAACGACAACGTTCTCTCCGGAGTCGGTTTCATAGCTTTCGACGACTTGAACGACCATTGATTCACCCTCGCTATCAGTGATAATTTCGAGAGGCGCAGCCTCGACAATGTCTTCGGTGCTTGGGAGCACAACTGTGTATTCCTCACCGCCAATGGTTGTTGTGGTGATTGTGGAGTCATAAGTGAGTTCGCCAGATTCGACAATGCTTTCTGGGACTTCAGGAACAGTGAGAAGCTCTGTTGGGACTTCTGCAACTGGCTCGACAACAACTTCAACAGGGACGGTGACAATTGAACCACTCTCATCGATAGTGACGGCGGAGGTTGAGCATTCGACCACTGTCTGGGTTTCTCCAGTGATCTCGGTCACAACGGTCGCTTCGATGGTTTCGACGTAGCCGTCTTCAGTGAGATAAGAGACCGTGTTTTCACCAGTAGTGCTGGTGGTAACCTCGACAACTTCTACAACAGAAACTTCTCCATCATCAGTGACGACAGCGACAATAGGAACTTCAGTTGGGACGACTTCTCCTTCGATGGTGACTTCTTCACCTCCGATATTAGCGACAACAACGTTTTCTCCAGATTCGGTTTCATAGGTCTCAACGACTTGGACAATAACAGCTTCTCCTTCGCCTGTGGTCACGATTTCCAAAGGAGCTTCGGTTTCTGTTTCTGATGGAAGGATGACTGTGAATCCTTCTCCATCTAATTCGACGGTTGTGGTTTCGACTTCAGTGGTGGTTTCTCCGATAGTTTCAGTGACAACCTCAGGAACCTCAGCAACTTCGACTTCAGTGGATCTCTCGGTGATAAGCTCAGCTTCAGCGACAGCAATGTCTCCTGTTTCAGTGATATAGGAGATAATAGTCTCACCAGTCACGGTGGTGGTGGTTTCAACCACTTCCACAATGGAGGTCTCTCCGTCGCTCTCGACAATGGCAAGTGGAGCTTCAGTAACGACGACTTCTCCTTCGATGGTGACTGTTTCACCGCCAATATCGGCAACAACGACGTTTTCTCCGGATTCGGTTTCATAGGTATCAACGACCTGGACAATAACGGCTTCTCCGTCTCCGGTGGTGACGACTTCCAAAGGAGCATCGCTATCGCCTGAAGGAACGATGACTGTGATTTCTTCTCCACCGATAACAACGGTTGTGGTTTCAACGTTAGTTTCAGTTTCTTCGAGATAAGTTGTAACTGCTTCAGAAACTTCAACAACTTCAGGGGCTTCAATGATTTCAGATGGGATTTCAGTGACTGGCTCGATTGTGAGTTCACCTGCAATGGTTTCAATATCACCTGTTTCAGTGAGATAGGAGACAATGGTCTCGCCAGTTTCGGTGGTGGTGGTTTCAACCACTTCGACAATGGATGTCTCTCCTTCAGAAACAATAGCGGCAAGAGGAAGTTCAGTTGGGACAATTTCACCAACAAAGGTAACACTTTCTCCCTCTCCAACATTTGCAACAACAACGCTCTCTCCGTTAGCAGCTTCATATGACTCAACGACCTGAACAACAACAGACTCTCCAGTTCCAGTGGTTACGATTTCCAAAGGTGCGCCGACTTCTGATTCAGATGGAAGGATAACAGTGTATTCTTCGCCTCCAATTGTGGTTGTAGTGATGGTGGTGTCGTAAGTAATCTCTCCGGAGTCAGCGATGACAGATGGGATCTCAGTGGCGGTTTCAACGAGGGTTTCAGGGACCTCGGTGACGATTTCAGTGACGACTTCAGCAGTAATAGCTTCGGTTTCACCATCGCCGGTTGGAACGAAGACGTAGGTTTCACCGCCGATTTCGGCGACGCTAGACACTTCAACAACCGAAACTTCTCCTTCGCTAACAATAGGAGCCAATGGAAGGGTGACAGGTGTGATTTCGGCTTCAATGGTGATAGCTTCTCCTCCGATGTTGGCAACAACGACGGATTCTCCGGTTGCAGTTTCATATGATTCAAGGACTTGAACAACGTAGGTCTCTCCTTCGCTATCAGTGACGACTTCAAGAGGAGCCTCTTCAGCGTAGGTGTCTGGTGATGGGAGAATGACTGTAAGTTCTTCTCCACCGACTTCAGTGGTGGTGACAATAACGTCAGTGACGGTTTCAGTTTCGCTGGCGATGGCTGCAGGGACCTCAACAGATTCCTCAACTGTTGTGACACCTGGTACTGCAGCACATGTGGCTTGTGGGATATCGAAAACGCCCATCGACTGGCTTCTCAAGTTGGTGCGGAGGGCGGAAGCGCCAAGAATTAGAAGCAGGAAAATGGATAGTGTGGCAATTCTCATAATTGACAAATTTGTAAGTCTCTTTTCGATTTGAAAGAATTTAGTTTATAAACTCGTTCTCTCGAAAGGCCTTTAAACGATCTCAATTTGATAGTTTTAAAAACCGAAATTTGGTAACTTTCAAAGCGCACATGGGTTTTCAGTAACCGACACGAAAAACGGACAATAAAAGTATTTTTGAAGTTTAGAGTTAGAGGATAAGAACCCACACATCCTTATCCTATCCTAACGATGCTGAAAAGCTTAAAGAAGACCACTCTCATTATCCCTAAAGCAAATAGGAGATAAGTAACTCATTAGAGGAGAGATACAATTTGAATGCAAGAAAAATTCTCTTGGGAAATTCGAATTAGGACACCCAATACGGAATAATTAACGAAAATTGAATCTGCTAGTTTCACTTCTTAAAGGTATCTCAAAGAAGTTGGAAATGACTTGATTTCAATATAATTGGTTAGAATTCAAATATAAGAGCGTCAGGAATGTGGTTTTAGTGAGGAAATAGTTTAACTACGCTTAGCAAAAGTCACAAATGAATTTTCAAGATTTTCTTTTGCAGATTTTTGATCTTAAGGACTTCAATGATCAGTTTTTCCAGCAATAGATAAGCAGTTAGTTTATTCGGGTCACACTTAACCGTTTACGGGATTTGTGACTGGTTTTTTAATTCGTTTCTGAGAATTTTAATTCGGCGTTCAGATACAGATTTAATCGGAACCTGCTGAAAGAAAATGCTACTTTTTGGAAGGCTATAGAGAGATTTTACAAATGAGAAGCACTTAACAAGAGGCAGGACAAACAGTGTTTCATTCGGTCAGAGAATTTTAAACTGTTGAACTAGAGCAGTCTACTGTTCAATTAGTGAATTGTGAGCGTTCAAATAACAAGCAACTTCTATTCGACACCAATCAGATTTCAGAGAGATCCAAAGGCGATATTTTGCGGTTCTTCTCAGAGAATAAGTGGACTGATATTGAATTGATCCCCATCCCCAACAAGAGAATAAAAAGTGATTAGAATTAGAGTGCAAAAGAAAATCAAATCTGAAATTGAAGTTATTTGGAGAGTTTTGTTAATTATCCTTGACAAAATCAGTCTAATTGTTGGTTTCCTCCTCTTTTGTGCGGTTCTCAACATTTAAATCGATAGTAGAGAAGCATTAGGTTATTGTTGCTCTTATCCTTAGAAATTTCAAATGGATTCGATTTTAAGCAAAAGAAATCAACTTCAATAGACTTTCATTTTTCATGGTTTATTGGAGAGTCCCATTAAAGAGAAGGGAAATGGATGATAATTCTTATGAAATAAAAAAAAGTTCCCATGAGCTTACTTTCCTTAAGTACTCGATCTATCCTGAGAAAAAGCCCAATTTCAGAAATATCACAATTTTAGTCTTTCTATACCCGAACATTGAACTGATCAATGAACCGTCCCTTTTTTGTAAAAGATTTGAGTTGGATTTAAGTAATTTTGAAATAGTCTGTTTAGTGAAATTAATCGGCTTTTCTTCAAAGATAATCTTGAAAAAATTAGAAATTTCATATCATTCAAAGTTGCATTCCTTAGCACATAATTGTGCCTACTGTCCTTCGAAAGAAGTTCCAACGCGCAGCGGCTTTCCTATGGTAAAGGGGACTTTCCATACCAAATTTTCTTGGTATTTTGTAAGAAAAGAAAATCAAGTTAGGAGCTGGCGTAATTGAAACCTATTCCACCTCGTAATGAAGTCGAAATAACTCTCATATTGTTAGTCAAATCGTGGTTTTATTGGAAAGAAACAGTCTACCAGAGATGAGATATCTTGAATGTATTAATTAGAGGAATAAACCAAATAAATCGAGTATCACCCGAATTAGACAATGCCAATCTACGACGAAACCTGGGAAGAAGGAAGTAAATATCTACCGATTAGAGCTCACCACATCTAATCATTATCGTCCAACCTGCTCTAACTGCGTCTTTTTCAACAGCATATGCCTTCAGCAAATTCCAAAACTTAAAGACCCTTACCAAGAATCACGTTGGTAGACTCTCAACCCTTAAATTCGACTTCGTTGAGTACAAAGTAACCTTTGGAAGACTATTTCTTAGAGGCTGACCCAAAAATTTTAGACTAATCACCAAGTCGCCTGCCATCTTTACGAAAGAATGACAATTTTGTGCAGAAACCAATATGGTTTGTTCCAGGACTCCCAAATCAAGGAATGTTTGGTAATAAATGATTTCATTAAGTGTTAATAAGTGCCTCTTTCCTCTTTAGGATGCTCAATACATGTTCAAGCAGTGCGTCAAGCTCCATACTGCTGTTGGATTACAAAAAAAATACTGGCCTGAGCTGTTCGCTGCCAGCCCATACTCTAGACCAGCTCTCCAGCCTTCTGAGCTGTATCTTGGACCTGCACTGTAGAATACATAAGTATTCATCTCGAATTGAGAGAAAATATACTCTCTTTTTGATACGATTTCTCATTTGTGTACATTCGTTGTGATACAAAACATATCAAAGGCATAGAGACAAAAACCAAGAAATAATTAACTTTTTCACACTTCTAATAGCGGTGGGTGGCTTTTGATGGTTTGTAAAGACAGTAAATACTTTGAAGGATTACTTTATACATGATAAAACGAGCATGCTATCCGAGATAAAACGAGTGAAACCACAGCTAATGCGAATGCTATAAGCTTTTTCATTTATTGTGAAGCTCTATTAGATGAGAGCTAGGCTAATATCCATAACTCTCAAAGAAAATTCATCAAAATATTTCCAATTGAATAGTGTTAAAAATGCTAGAATTGAATCGAATGTTTCTTTAGATCTTTCACTTCCTTAGCCCTGTGTTGAACGTAGGAGTTTTGATTATCTTTGGTAAGCAGATAATCTGGTAGGTACATCATCGTCGCCTTCAATATAAGATAAACTGCGTTTAAGCTCTGATGGATTTCTCCCTGTTCAGATGTGGTGAGGCTATGTTATCTATTCCCAATACTTGCTAACGCTGATAAGTAGATTTTTTTTACCATATTTTTTTTTAACTAAAGTAGTCCAAAGTGATATTTCTTTCTCTGAGCTGCTTAAGACTAAATATTAACTCAAACCCAGACTTCACTCTTGTCTCTTAGCAATACTTATATATCCTCTGGTTTTAACGAGTTTCGATATCGCAAATTTGATCCTATTCAAGCTCGCTTTCTTAATGAATTTTATTTATAAAATTATCCTCAAGCATTCGGAAACGCACTTCTGAATTTTCACAAAATGATGAAAAACATGCAAAAAGCAGAACATATGTACCAAACTTCACATTCCCACTACTTCCATGCCGAAGAAGATTTCTCCAACAATAATGAGCGTTTTTCGGGATTGTTAGATTAGCCTTACCAGCCTCCTGGAAAAAATTAAACTATATATAGTTATACATTATTTTTGATAAAAAATAAACGCTTAAATACCAGGAAGAAATGGGAAATCAGTGCGGATGCTACCGTAACAATGCTGATGCAAGACACGAGCTTGAAGGCCAGCTAGACGCCCCTGAATATCACGCTTCAGCGACAAAAATCCAAGCCCATTATAGAGGAAAAAAAGTCCGCCAGCAGCTCAAAGAAACCGCAGATGGGCAAGACCCGCTCAAAAAGCTGAATGACATCGAGAATGCGACTACCGGTGAAACCGTTTTTAGTCCATCATCGTTGGAGAAAAGAAATCCTAAGGTTGCTGCTATTCTGAATCAACTTGGACCGTTTAAATATGAAGGAAGCTTGAAGACTTTTGACAGTTTTCCCACAAAATCTCCAAGAAAACTCGAAAATGGAGCGATTTATGTAGGCCAATGGGATGGAGACTTGCGCCATGGAAAGGGTAAACAGTATTGGCCTGATGGAGCAGTGTACGAGGGTTATTGGGCTGATGGCAAGGCAAACGGACGAGGAAGACTGATTCATGCCGATGGAGACTACTATGAAGGAAATTGGGTCAACGATAAAGTTTCAGGCTACGGAAAATATGTCCATCCAGATGGAAGGTACTATGAAGGTGAGTGGATCAACGAGAAGCAGCACGGAAGGGGAAAAGAACGCTACAGCGACGGCTCGGTTTACGAAGGAATGTTTGTCGATGGAAAGAAGCAAGGACTCGGTACGATGAGATGGATTGATCACTCAATTTATACCGGCGAATTCCATAACAACGTTATCAACGGAAAAGGCAGATACTGCTGGGCTGATGGCAGGGTTTATGAAGGAGAGTGGAAGGACAACAAAATGCATGGAGAAGGCATCTTTACTTGGCCTGATGGACGAAGATATGAGGGTTCTTACCGAAATGATAAGAAAGAAGGATTCGGAATTTATATTCTTCAAGATGGGAAAAGATACGAAGGACAATGGGCTGACGGAAAGCAGCATGGTACTGGAAAATATATTAATCTTAATGGCCAAGTGAAGAGAGGAGAGTGGAAGGAAGGCAAGAGAGTCAAATGGATTGGTGACACTCAAAACGACACGACATTTGAGATAAAGGAGAGCGCAATCAGCTCAAAACTATAGTTTTGGTTCTAGAATTTTTAGATTGGCTGTAAGATGCATACTCCAAGCGTTGCGTTTCATTCTTGAGAAACCTAGAGCGATTGTAATGTACATCCCTGATTGCAGTTGTCGTGCATAACGGCGGGAGAGAACTGATTTCGTTTCTTTTCTGCATTCAGATTGTCAAGGATAACAAAAAGTTCTATAAATAATAGTCCCAACAGATTTTCAAATAGAAAAAATAGATAAACTATTTTCTAAGTGCTATTATTAAGCAATCACAAACAAATTATGAAAATCGAAACCTCACAATGCTAACACTGCACTATCCCATTGGGAGAAAAATAGATGACGCTTGTTAAAACAGAAGGACTAATTCTAAATTTTTGAGACAAGTTCTTTCTTAACAGAGGTAATATGTATATCTAACGAATATAAATCTATCTAAACTTGAATATTAAAGTTAATATCTATCTAACGTCTTGAAAATTCATTTCTTTAAGTTTTTTCTCGAACTCTCCTTTGAAATTTCAGTCTTCAGAGAATTCGTTGATTTTGAGACATTTGCAGACACAGGTCTCGACATTGACCTAGCACCTGGTTTAGGTGTAGTTCCTGACCCTGCTCCTGGCATGTTTGATGAACTTCTTCTCTCATCAACGGTAAGTTTCCTCGCGCTTTTACTCTCGTAGAGTTTTGAAATATCCTTCTGGTCCTGGCTGCTTTGTAGTTTTGCCAGCAGTTGTCCTTCAAGATAAGAAAGCCGAGCAATCTCAGCCTAACACACCATTTATATCCATATCACTTAACTAATATAATTTACCTTATTTTTCATACTTTGCTCACTTTCAAGGCGAATTTTCTCATCATACACGTTGTGAGAACGATTCAACTTCTCCTCCTTGAAATCGAGTGTTATTTTAGCTATTGCGGTAGTTCGATTACTATAAATTGAATTCGATGTATGAGTCCTTCTCTTTGCTGGTCTTTAACCTTACTCACTAATTCGCCTTTCTTCTGAATTTCGCTTTCGCGTAGCTTCGATTGTTTTTCTCTCAATGCCTATAAAACAACACATTATCAGTCCCTCGAACCAGAATGTTGTTAAACCTGCTTTTCGTTACGGATTTCTTCAGCGGTTTTTTTAATTGTCTTTTGAAGTTTGGCTCTTGCTTTTTGTTGAGAAAACGAAATTTTCTCGCGTAATTTGCGGGCTTTTTCCTGTTGCTCAAGAGTATCTTTCAACTGCTTCAATTTCGCCTGATAAAAGTCATGAAACCACTCAATTGAATCCAGTCAGTTATTTTACTTCTTCTTTTTCGATAATGTGCTGTTGAGTTTCAAGTTTAATATCTTCTAATGCCTTTGTTTTCTTTTTTGCTTCCTCAAACTTCCTCTGTGCTTTTTTCTCCTCGTTCATCAACAAATTGATTCGGTTTTTCAGCGCACGGACTTCTTCTTCTGTTTTCAACCGCTCCTTTTTTGTCTCAACAAGAGCCTCATGCATATTCTCTTTGCCAGCATGTGCCACAGGGGTTTTGTTGCTCACAATGGGAGTTTTCTGCATGAGTACGGTCTTGAACAATCTCAATGTTTTGATTTTAAATTATGAAATTTGAACGCAATAACAGAAACAAATCTCACTATACCACAATAAAATTGTTATTTCAAGCAAGAGAGAGATGATGATAAAGAGTCCATAAGCTAAAGTCTCAAATGTGGGCCCTGTTCTTAATTTGACTTTAATGTCATCGGGGAGAAAAAGCCTGCTTTTCCTGTATTCGGAAATTAATTTCTCTTCGCTCGCTCAAAATTAGCATTTACCAATTAGACATTTGCCAATACGTCAATTGCTGTCCTGATATTGCATTAACTTGATTATGATGGTATTTTGTTTTTTGAGGTTATATGTTCACTGCTCGCGACCATATTCCAGCAAAAATTATATCATGTAGTCCAACAGTTCTTGGCTTTCGTAACGAACGGAAGGAGATTTTCCCAAACAAACGAAAATCACAAATTTCTGCATCTCAAGAAATAATACTCTTTTTTTCAGAGTTTTGCTTAATTTTTTTTTTCTGATAAAATAAGAACTCAAGCTTTATTTACAATGAATCAAAGCAACGTACATCTCAACTTCGCTAAGCTTCCTCAAGAAGAGCAACTTCCCAACTATGCGCCTAAACTCTCCGACTTACCAAATCCGGATATTCAGGAGCAGCTACAACTGTCAGGTGAAAGCCACAACAATTCTACGATCATTAAGAAATCAGCTGAGCCCATTAGGGCTACCGATGTGCGCAAGACCATTATTTGCAGTAATTGTAACTATAAAGGAGAAGCGTCGAGTTATTATGCTAACGGAAGGGCAGTGGTCGCGAGTTCATTGGTTCTGATGTTTGCATGCTGTCCTTTGATTTGGCTGCCTTGGGTGCTAAAGGGATTTAAAGACATCGTATTTGAGTGTCCTGAGTGTGGGAGACAGCATTCGAGGAGAAGAGTGATTTAATTGATTGCTTTGGGACAAAGAGTCAATGGATATCAATTGATAATTTGTATATTCATGAAATATTTTTTATTTCGTTTTGAGAAGATGTTTCTTCCCCTTTTTCTGTATTGATGGTATTAAGTAATATTTTAAATTGTGCAAGTTGTATGTTGGAAAAGTTCTTCAAAATTTTGTTTGAAATTCTATTGATGCCTACTACTACTAAAATCGGAGAATGAATCAACCTTACAGCTGCAAGTTTGGTGGAAAGCTGAAGAGAAGTAAGTGCAAAGCGTGTACTAATGGGATGATGGACAAATTACCCTAAATAATTCTTCTCCTATTCAGATAGAGTCAAAAAGAAGATTTTTCAAAACTATTTCCTATTTACATGAATAGCTCCTCATGATGGGATAAGTAAATTCATAGGGTGAAGGAAGCAAATGGTACATTTGAGCGCTGCTATCATATCATGCCTCAGAGAGAATTATGCAGTCCATTAAGCTTCCAAATTATTCGGAGACAGGCTGCGGTGAAAGACCAATTAGTCAATTTCGAGTTAAAACGGCAATAGAATTTTCTTTGTCTTTTGCCATATCAAAGTAAAGCAGTCAGCTTTGTTGAAATGTAACAGGCATCCATTGAAATCCATTGATGAGAGAAATCATGAACACTCTAGATTCACAAATGGATTAAAATGAGAGATAATTCTTCAATGACAGAGATTTGGCAGATACATATCTATTAAATTAATGGGTATACTACGAATATGTATTCAAAGTTCAATTACAGATAATTAGATAGTGCTAATATTAATGACAAATGTACTGATATTTCATCTTCAAATCTCTCAACGAGCCAACTAGTATGGATATTGGGAGTATGCCAAGGCGAATGACCAATCTAGTAGTTCGTTTAATGTGTGCTTCTTATTGCACGATGAACTTGAGTGGTAATATGAATATGTCACCACGACAGACCAGTCCAATAGGTTCTTCATATCGAAAGGTGATAACTGTTGCTCGATCCAATCATAGTAGCAATCGAGATAGTATTTATAGTATTCTTCGGGAAATTCCTTGAATTCCTTGTCAACTTGATCCATTGATGGTTCATTTGCGAGCCTCTCTTGAACCATTTTCATTTTTTCTACCAACGGAAGTGACTTTCGTAGTGCTGGTTTGACGATCTGGTTTTCGGTCTTCTCCTCTTTAAGAATGTTATTCTCTTCTTTAGGAATAGTTTGCTCCCCGTCTTTATGAACACTCTTCACCTCTCCGTTAGGAATCAAAAGACCCGCGTTTAGACGAAGTTGTTTCGGAGCAGACAATCTGATCTTCGTTTTAGAAGAACAATTTTCTCTATTCTGCTGTTCTTGAGAATCAGTTTCTGCTTGGTCTAAGAGTGCAGAATCTTTAAAACAAAAATTGTTATTGATCCGCTTGGAACGCGTTTGAGTACTTGTAACATTAGACACATTCAGGCTCGATCTATCCTGAGAAGCTTCTTTTATTCCGAAAAAGCCTTGAGATTGGTTTGTTTCTTGTACACCAGGCTTGAAAAGCTCAGACACATTCGCGGCAAACGTCTTATTATTATGAGAGATGCCGTTGAACTCTGCCTCATCATTATCGTTGGAATAGATATGTGGGAATCCTGTATAGCTTCTTGGACCTACTAAAATCCCATCATCAGAAATAATAGCCTTCGTGGTTCTTACCGAACGTGTTTGATGGCTGCATATTCACAAAATTGGTCTTGAACTCATTTTCTTGTTTAACAGGAAAACCAAACAAAGCTCTCTGCTGAGTCTCGAACCTGCTTTCTTTAATTAGATCTTCGTTTGTATTCTTCGACGGAGTCGAATTAAAGCTCTCAAAGCTGCGCTGGCTATTAAAGCCAGATGAATTGGAAAATTTGTTCCCCAACACCAGATTCGTGATCAAATTTTTATGAAGCATCGTTTCCAATTTTCTCTCAGATTCATCAGAGTTAATTTTCTCAGAGGTTTGATTGTCTGGTTCGATTTGTTCTAAGAGCATTTAAAAGTTAGGCTTCATTTCCAAGTAGTTTTACTTTCTGTTTTCTGAGACTCCTGATACTCTGGTCGCGCCGTGAACTCCATAATAACTTCTTTAATCTTTTCACTAGAAAGTGGAGGGAAAACTGTTTTGACTTTCGTGCTCTTTGATTTCTTTCCGAGTGCTTTTTGTATTGCTTCCAATGTTGACAAAGTCACGTATTGCATGTAGTTGCGAGAGTTCATGGGATCATCCTATCAATCAGTTTCCAATCAACAACAACATTGAAATAAGAATTACTATAATGATTTCTTGGTTCGGATTAACTTCATGCTCATTATGACAGCCTTTTTTACAAGGTCTGCCTTGCAGGAACTTGGGACAGTATCTAGCAAATTAATTTAGCAAGATTCAGAAGGTCATTGGCTACTTCTTCGTCCCGAAGCAAGCTAATAGTGTCCTGCCTTCATAAGAGAAACGATGAACTGCCTGTGTTGATATTTTGAGTTAGAGCTCTTTGGCACATGAAATAATTTTTTACTATTATTGCCATTAAAGCTTCCTTTTCAGTTGAATAAGTAACATAAGCAGAATGACAAGGACCCATGGAAGTTTCTTTAGGCTTCTGATTTATTATTATCGACATTATTTTTCCGTATTGCCCGAAGTATTCATTGCTTTCTAGTAGCTACGCCGATATTTTGATGAAATTAATTCTGACAAAAATAATTTCAAGTACATTTTCTTTGGCAATTTTAGGAGGAATTCCCTCAATACAGACAAGATTCTTCGACATCACTCTGAGCTTTGTAGGATCATCCACTCCATTAAAGTATTTTTCGAGAATCGACTCTGGTGTCTCTCCAATAATGTGTTTATTTATTAGGCCATCAGTTTTGCTGCTGAAGAATAGCCTTTGAAAATCCAAGTTAATCTCGTGTTTTGAAGCTTAAGATTACCCGATTCGATGTATGTTAATTCGGGACTTACAAGTTGGACAAGCAGGCTTTTCTTGTTTTATGCTTTTTAAGCAGGATTCACATAGCTATGAGGGTTTTTAATGGTAAGTTTATGAGTTTCATCGGCAATTACTTGAACTGTGCAAGACTTACAAGGGAAAAAGTCTTTTAGTGATGTATGGATATCAGATTTGCAGATTTCGCATTCTATGTAGAGTCAAGTTAGTACAAAGGAAGCCAAAAGCCTTTAAACTTACTATTTTGCTGGGTAGTTTTCAAGGTCGATTGTGCCATATCTTTAGATCTATTGGTTGTGTGTTTTTTGATAAAAATTAAATTGTTAAAAGTTGGTTTGGATTCGTTTTAATACTCTGCGTCCAATGCCTAGAGATTTTTCATATCGATTTGGAAGTAGTTAAATTGCTCGAATGCTATTTTAAACTCTCTACTACTCTGAATCGGTAAACGAATCAAAAAATTTAACCGCTCTCTCGCCTAGAAGCTCCACTTTTGTTTGAATTCGATTCATAAGTTGGCTGTTCTGTCTTTGGTATAGATCAGAACTACAGGCAAAAGGGTTCTAGCCTGATTTCTGCACGGGGTCCATCGTGTTAGGTTTATCTTCCTTGTGATTTTTTAGGATTTTGGATTAAGCGAGTGCTGATTGAATTAATTACAAAGAAGGTTTTGAAAAGTAGCATCATCGTCAAAATTCTGCATTTTCATTCAGCCAAAACAGTAAGAGTAGTCGCTTCTTCATTAACTCGTCGTCAGGAAGACCACAGAGCATGTTAGGGCTGAAGACAGTGCCAACAAATCACAATTGCCCTAATCCTCTACTCACTAGAAATACGCATGGTGGAATATTCAGATACTGTTATTGAAACTTTAGTCATATTACTCGTAAATGTAAGACTTAAACCTTTAAAGAATCAAATGAGCTACTCATGAGATCAAAAGCTAGTTATCTTCCCACAATTTTCCTGGATTATTAAGATTATTATGGAAGTTAGCTTTTTTTTTTGTGTTACTTAACCAACGATTAACTGATGGCTAATTCAAACATCTCAGTAATATCTGAGAGCCAAGAGTCAGAACAACAAGGCAGTTGATTCGAAAGATTTTTACCTGGGCTAATTGAGAATTGTCTCGATTAAAATAAGGCTACCAAACTTGCTACAGTGCTAATAGAAAATTGATTAAAGCAAAACTTTCATGAAAGAAGGCAAAGTCGCTAATTAAGCGTCCAAACGACAAGAAACAGAAAAAGATCGTTAAGCTAACCAGCAAACTTGAAGCTCTCTTTTTTATCTCTTGCTCTGCTATGTTATGTTATTCTATTTTTCAACGTGCGTTTTGTAAAGTAATATGAATAGCTGCGGATAACATCGTCACCAGTCTTGATGCGCTTTCTTACGATGCAAATGCACGATTTGAGAAATCCAAATAAGAACGTATTACATTCCAAAGCAAAGAAAATTTTTTGCAACGAATCTATATCAAAAAAAAAAGAGAAGTAAGACTCATTTCTGGAGAAGTTGCTATACTTCCTTCCCAATGTCCATTTTTATTGTTATTGTAGGCTATCAGATGTTTACTTTAAGATAAGTTATTCGTTGCGAAAAGAATTCATTTGGAGTTAGAACTTATTAATGGTTCTGGATCTACATAACGTTTTCGAAATGAGAGAGGCAAATTTTCTGACTGCTTCTTTTGAAAACCAACATAATGGTTCAATAGATATTTACTATGAAAGTATTAAACGCCAAAAATATTGGAATCCTAGCTTGCATCCTAGTCCCGGATCTTCTTGCCCAGAATACCCATGAATATAAGGAATTTAGAATTTTCTGTATATACTTCTCATCATCTTTGCTTCGCTCCTGTATTTTCTGAAAATGAACGAAAATACATCAGTTTTCTCAACTTGAAGGAATTCTAGTTAGGAAAGGAAGTTTTTTCATATATATATATCCAATATTTATATACATGTTATCACAGATATATTCTAAAAATTTATTTATCTAAGATTGCCGGAAAAAGCATGGAAGCTGAAAGTAACCAACCGCTCTTCTCATTTTCAGACGTTTTCGCTCCTACAACCTACAACGTCGAGATTTTCTCTTTCAAGGACCTGGAAGCTTGCAAAGCCGAGTATGACATCCCAAAATTTAACACTGAGAAAAAAGATATTTCCTATTTTGATCAAAAGCTCACACCATTGGACATATTTAAGATCTCTACAAAGGACAATGAGGATGAGGTCTATATTTGCGAGGAATTCGCTTACTCAGATAAAGACGATCCGGAGAAACTCAGAAAACTGCTTAGAACCGTCCGCAAACACCCAAATCTGTTTGAATTTGTGCGGATCCTCGTGCTCGAGCGCGAGAAGCGACTATGGCTGCTGAGTTTGGAGGAAGACCTGACTTTCATTAAGAGGAGACTGAATAGAGAAACGAAAAATCCTTTTTCTCTTTGCACGATCATGAACTTTTGCCATGATCTCGAATCAGCCCTTGACCACTTATCAAAAATTCGCGACAATAACCTCAACGTTTTTGAGGATATCTTGACACCTTTTATAACAACAACCGGGATTTTACACTCTCAGTTCGATAACACATTCAAAATTGGACTATCGCTGTCATATGCAAACCATTTTGATATAGAAAAGAGATATGCGCCGAACATCTCTCCTAAAAAAACGCTGAAAGGGAAAGAGAAACAAACTTCAATCATTGAATCGCTTGGGAGGGTCATGCTTGAGGTAGTTATTGGGTACTTTACAAAGATCGAAGACGGAAAGAAACTCGAGATACTTGACTCGCCGCTAGTCATGGAAGGCACTCCTCCGACAGTCGACAAAATAAAGGATATTCTTACTGAAATCCGCAAAGAGCACCTGTTTAGCTTAAACGTCTCTCAACTCGCCTTCCTTGATTCTAATCACGTTCAGAAGATCGTCCAGATGATAACGAAGAATCTTTCATGGAAAGACGCAATAGAGGAAAAGTACTTCAGGACGAGGGTATGGTCATATCGAGTTGATCCTGTGCAGGTGCTGAGTTCTTCGTCAGATCCAGACTGGATTTATACTTTTGTCCCTGATCCCAAAGATTTTAAAAGATACTTGCTTAACGATGGTATCAATTGCACCTTCTTTTTAGATTATTACTATCAGGAGAAAGTTCCTTTAACAGTAAAACAAGCCTTTGTTAAGAGAATGCTAATTTATTGATAATTAATAGAATGAAAATTGGAAAGATTATCTCGAAGATGAGCAAAAAGTGAATAGGTTCATTGATGACATTACCTCGAGATCCAAAACGAAATTGATCCAGAATAAGAAAGATGACGCTGTAACCTTCACTTTCGATAAGAGTTTGGATATTATGCCAGAAGAAAGCCGAAAAGGATTTGCAAAAATAGAGCTTATTGCGCTTTGGAGCAAAAATTGCATTGTAATTCATTTTTTCGCTTTTTCGATGAAAACATAACTCATGTTTTTTTTAAAAAAATAGGTACACAAGTGCTCACTGGACATCCTCACATTGTCCGTTGAATTTGGTGATGATCTGAATCATCTTTCAAGCGTTATTGCATCGACATTCCCTTACATGAGCACTGAGATTGATGAACACAGGAGAATTGTCTTTAGAATCGCGAACACGCTGAGTCCTGGTGACCGAGTGATTGATATGATGATCGATACGCTGGATCAAATGTTGATTACGATCAACACTGTGAGACTCAAATTCGATGATTGCATCAAAGGAGAAAAATTCGGACGATTGGCAAAAGCGGCAACTTTCATTGCTGAAGAAATCGTTGAAAAGATTCGAGAGTATCAAGAATTCAAAAGAAGAGTCATTATTGATTATAACAAGAAGAAAAGCACTCAGTAATTCGCTGTTCTTACAAGAGACTTATCGCTGAATCATTTAAAACAGGTTCTAGTGTGGATGTTCCGTAAAATCAGAGAGGCAGGAGCGATTACTCCACGTGTATTCTTCTTCTTCCTTCTTGTTGACTTACGTATGGAGTTATTATCAATGGAGTAACTATGAATTAATAGCATTATGAACATTGTTTTGAAAATTCCATTGAAACTCAGAATGAACTAAGAATATTCCAGATAACTCTTCAAATCTAAACTTCATGTGGATTCCAGTGGTTTTTCTGATAACTTGATAACACAACAATTTCGGAGAGGAGGAACAATTAAACTATTGGTACCTGACAGCATAAAATTTAATTGTGAATATGACAGTGAATCAGTAGTATGAAGGATAAGTAGTCTCTAATTATTTAGTTTTAATTATCAAGTATGTAATTACAGGAAATCTCCCGCATTAGAAATATAACTTAGTTTTGAAATTTAATAATAGGAGAACGCTAAATTTTACTGATTAGCACTCCTTCGATCGATTCTACAACTTTTAAAGCGAACTGGGGTCTTCATTTAGCGCGTTAAGAGTATTAAGAGCTTTTCTAATACATCTAAGAGAGAGAAAAAAAAAGAGAATCACACTCTGCTGTATTTCAAATAAATTACTTTCCGAGCCGTATGTCTGACTCTAGGAGCAACATCTGCTGCGAAACCAAATAAATGGATTCATGGACTTTCCTCTCCAAAAGCTCCTGATAACGGAGCAGATAGGGGAGAGCAAACTCATCATTTTTTTACATTATTAAACGGAAAGAATGAGCAATTCATACCTCTGATGCAGTCTTAGTGGGTTTCCTGGGTTGCTCATATGTTTGAAAGTTCTGATCTTCCCTACCTAAAGAATTTGCTGTTTTCGTTTTCTTAGCCGGCTTATATCTTTCATCAGGGAGTCTGTCGCGAGTATAATTGGGATTCATAAATCCTACCTCCTTCACAGCACTCCCTTCCAACATGACCTTCCTAAAGCCACAGTCTTGAAGCTGAGAGTATTGTTAATATTTAATTAAGATTATAAATTTCTTTACTTTTTTGTAAAATACTTCAACCCCTGACATATTCAAGTATCCCCTTAGCGCTTGGGAAAGCAATTCCTCCTGCTTTCCTTCGATTATGAGAATCTTGCCCTGAGAGTCCCACCTAATATATTGTGGGCGATTAGAGTCCTTGGATATTTATGCATAAGAAATTGTGAATCCTAAAACACTCTTACTAAGAGAAGTTGAGTTAATGCATCTAAGAAAGACTTTTTTGAGATGTGATGGTAGATTATTTGGCTTTTGTTAAGTTTGTCACGGATCGACATGACATCTTTTGTGTTCATTTTGAATTGAGAGCTATTTGGCCTTGAGAATTGAAATTGTAAAATTTTTTTTGAGCGGAGCAGGTATGTATCTTGCGCTTATAAGTGCATCGAAATAGAACATTCTTGCCGCTCATAACTGCAAATGTGACCAGTAAGTTCACGATGTGTTAGCGGATCGAATTTCAAAGCACGTGAACAACTAATGTAATCTATATCTTGATAAAACTCTTGATTTTCATCGCGTTCAGTATGTTTTAATCACCTTGATTAAACCCCATATTAACACTACCAGAGTTTTTCAAAGAGATATACTCTAAGCAGGACTAAACATGAATTGAAGGATGTGAATATTCATTTCGCTCTATCTGTCCCCCAAGGCTGTATTGCTATCAAAGTGCAGATGGGAAGGATATAGGTTGTTTTGTTAGAAGAGAGGAAATAAATAAAACTCATATTTTAAGAGCAAAATATTCGAACAATTCGAGAATAATAAGATCAAAAAAAGTGCAGTCATATTTCAGGGTTGGACTGAACGCGATCATTCTATGCGTCCCTCTGGAATGTCGTTACTAACGAAAAGAATTTGACAATAAAATAGATTATGACACAAAGTTAGTCGAATTCGGGAAGTTCAAACGAAAAATTTACTGCATAAGTTAGTCGCTGATGAATTATTACGCGCTTTTTCTTCGGTTTCTAGCGTGATTATATGGCTGTAGAAGCCTAAGTTTCGAAGTGACTTACTGTACTATAAACTTTTGATTGATATTTCGCTCAGCACTCAGCCCTAACGGTTTTTCAAGAGCATATTTTGGAAAATTTTCCCACTTCTTTATTAGAAGAGACAAGATAGCTGTTCTTTAATGATAAAACGAAGCTCACAGATAGCCTTATCCCCTGAAGTAGCAGTAATAGCATCTAAAAATGCTGAATGATTACTACAAAACTTTTTTGACATTGAAAATGATACGCGAATGCATGTTGTGAAAACAAATCTAGTCGTTTTGATTAGCTAGGATACACTTCAAAATGGCAATGCATTTCATATTATGCGCTCGGCCTCACCGCAGACTTATTTAATAATATGATAAATATATCTCTTAATAATTTTAAGTTTAGAAATTAGTATAGCAAGTAAAGTATTTTCGTTTCGAGATGTTCGACCTGACCGTCAGTAACTCTCTCTCTAAAAAAACGGTAAATTACTTACCGTGAAAGACTTGCCTACTGTATTTTCAGAACGTTTTAACATCACCAGTGAATTTGCTAAAATAATTGTTATGTTGAAGGCTAAAAGGTCAATCAAAACAAAATAAAGAGATAGTGCCCTTAGAAATGCTATCGATCCAAAATTAGAAACTATTCTTTGAGATTCCTGCTTCAGTTCGTTTAGCGAAGCGAAAATCTTCACGGTTCACAATAATAGATGGAGTCAAAATCACTAAAGACAAAAAAACTTTTTGGTCTCTCAATTTAGGAAGGAACAACTTTTTTATAAAACTTCTAAAGGGGCAAACCTCCTTTGGAGGAATGAATGATAACATAGGCCTTGAGTACAATTTGGATGTGAGAGCTCAAAGTAAGATTATTTATACATGTTATCGTCGAAATTTTAGTGGTTATTGATTCATTCGATTGGCTAGGGTGACAGAATCGTAGTAATTTTCTTTCAAAAGTTGGAAACCGATTCGCTATTCACTAATTAACTCTCTTTTGCAGATGTAAGTGAAACGGTTCTCCTTTTTTGTTCTGTTCGTGTGGAAAAGCGATTTTACACTAATATTCGAAAAGAGGTTAAGTTTTAGGGACAAAAAAAAAATTGAAAGTGTTCTTTCGTCACAATCGAACTCATATCACGCTTGATGATCAAAGCTCAGGCCACTTCAAATTCTTAGTTGGAAACAAAATTGAAGTTGGCATGAGAATATTTTAGAAATTGTAAAGAGAATTTATTCTCTTGGAAACTCCTCAAAATTTTTTCACAAACTCAGTTCAGCGACTAAACAAACTAAATGCATAAGCATTGTGTGCAAATTTTACTGCTGCCTCAAATAGCTATTATCATCATCAGAAAGAATTGTCACAACTAACCCTAGTTTCACGTTAACCCCACTGTAAAAAATTAGAATAAATCCTTCGAAAAGAAGCAAATTGTTCTTCACCATTTAAAAAGCAAAGGCCTGCTTGAATTTGCTTCTTAACTTTAAATGTTCTAAGTATCACAATTCTACTCCCAGTGCTCCATATTCCATTGCTTTGTTTTTATTTTCCTCAATAAGTTAATATTATGTGGTCAGCTTAGAAATGCCTTAATTCTGATTCACGATGTAAAGTGGACTGAGTGACATGGAGCAGTATGTGAAGAGAGAAGATTTTCAATGTTTTCAACGATATCGAGAAAAGAAGTTTTTTTCCCTAATAATTTCAATAGGATTCCACTCTCCTCACTCCAATAGGGAAATAAAATCATCGCTGAGTCAATCTTAACATAGACTGAATAAAATCTAACTTAACATAACTCTCTTAGAGGTTGATTTGAAGCTACTAAAATCGCCTGATGATGAAACTCAATCGACCAGGGTCAAAAACCTTAGGAAAAAGCCCCATTGCGAACCCAATTCCAAAGCAAGACTCTCCTAAAAAAGCTTTTCTCAATGAAACGGACAATGACCGCAGCAACTCCCCCAAAAAATTTGCCAATTCATCTCGCACAGCCACATATGCTTATGGCCAGCGTAAAGAATCTCAGGACAATTCAAAGCCTCATTCAAACTATTCAGAAAAGACAACAATATCCAAAGTTCAGCCGACTCCAAAATCTCCTAAAAAATCGATATCTCAAAATCCAAAAGAATCACATCTGGCAGGTCTTTTACTCCGCAAAGCTTCTATTGATAATAAAAGTCCATCACCCTCATCATACCGCCCATCTCATAAGCAGAGCCTTAACGATATCTATTCCGAAACAAACACAAATATTAGTCCTGTTTCCACCTACAATCGCTACGACTTTCCTACCGGCCCAGACGGAGACCAGTCCTCCCGGATAACATCATTATTTACGGAAGGTACACAAGCTGTTAAGCTTCGCGCAGATGCCCAATCAATAAGAGAAAAACAGCGAGGGCATATAAAAGCTAGCCATTCTTTGTCACTAAAGCAGTCACCAACCAAAGCCGCAAGTGACAACAAGATTTCTGCTTGCCCCGCGTGCGAGTCCATGAAGGACGAGATGGAAAAGCAGAGACTGTATTATCAGCAAGAAATTCGGGAATTAGAAGTTAAACTCGAAGACTCAATATCAAATTATCATGTTCTTCAAGCAGAAATGCAAAGGTTGGACTCTAAAACGAAAGCAATAATAAAAGACGCAGCGGTTTTGATTGAGAAGAAAAATAAAGAAATCGCGGAGTTGATTAAGCAAAGAGAAGAATCCAATAAATTCAATCTGTGTGGTCCAGATACCTCTCAAGTTCATCCTGGTCTTCTTCTGAATACTCCTGAGAGCACTCAAAACCATCAATTAAGTCATTCAGTTTTGAAAAATGTCAGCGAGTCCTCATTTGTAAAAGAATCCATCACTTCCGATGTGAATCAGAGGAGAGATTTTTTCCCTCGAGCTAATGAAGAAAGTATCGTGAATGAAGCGATCTTAAAGGATTTTTATGCTCAAATACTTCAAGAGAAAAGGAATAATGCAGAACTTAAAGGAATAATCAGCAAACTTAAAGCTAGAGTCAAAGAACTAAGCGAAGAGAGCGGGAAAATAGCGACAAATTACAGCTCACATAGTGAACTTCCATTATCTCAAAAACCCAGCCAGTCACTTTTACGCATCCAGATTGACTCGCAAAACGAAATAACAGAGTTGAAAGAAGCCTATCAGCAGACAGTACAATCAGTTTTTGAGATGTACAAACGAGAAAAATTAACAAATCAAAATTTAGAATTGAAAATGCAACAACTTACAAAGGAATTTATATGTATCTCCCTTGCGAGTGAACCTGTGGCAGAAAGAACTGTTGATAATATCTTTGAGGCAGGTAGCCACAGAAGGAATTATTCATTGGATAAACAGCCTAAATACGAACAAGATAGGCCAAATAGCGAAATTAAGTACGAAAAGGAGGCTAAGCATACAAAAAGCAAATCTATGGAATTCACGAGTCGTCAGAGCAACAATATAGCTTTAAGAACAGTAAATGCTGATTTTACGGATTGTCTAGTCGTAGAAGATTCAACAGTAAATGACAGTCATAAAAACACTCTGGAAACGGGAACTCTTCGAGAACCTGATGAAATTACAGACTTTAATAGCCAAATAGTCATCAATGAGCAGATGATGAAAGACAATAAAGAACTGAAATTATCAATAGAGCGACTGAACAATGAGATCTTTGGCTTAAAGGCTCAGTGTGAAAACTATTTGGCAGAAATTTCAAAACTGAAGAAAGCATCCGAAAATCAAATACAACCCGCGGCTGGCTTGACTGAAAGGATAGAACTGTTGTCACAAGAGAATCTCGAACTTAAAGAGAAGCTGGAAGCTCTACAAGCTCTTAGAGACGGAACCACTCACCACCAACAGCTCGATAACAGACCATCTGATAATTCTGAGGAGGAGATTAACAAATTACAAGAATCACTACAAAACCAAAAAGAACTTCATGCCGATGAGATCCAAAACCTTTTGACTCAGATAAACACCTTAAAGGCGCGAGCAGAAACTTTCGAATCGATGACAAATGACCTTCAACTCAAGTTGGCTGCGAAAGAAGCTAGTCTAGTTAAGGGAAGACTTGCCAATGAGCTGAAGGAAAAAGAGCTTGAGCGCTTACAAGGAGAGATGGATGATCTGGAACTTAAAATAGGAGACAAGGAGAAAAGAATAAACGAACTCACCTTAGAACTTGAAGAACTCGAAAAAGTATTAGCTTTACGAGAAGACGTTATCGCTCAATATTCTAAAGAGCGTGATGAGTTGAGAAACGAGTTGCAGTCTATCAAGGAAGCAGTTTCCGAATGCGATTCATCAAACAAAAGATCTTGAGAAGAGATATCACGAGCCACAGCAATCCTTGGATGGAAAAAATGAAAACATTTGAAAAGAAAAACATTCAAAGTCTGCTTTAACAGCAATTGAAGATGAATGTATCAATAAAAATGATATCTCCACCCTTCTTGGTGCAAGATCTGATGGAGAGAACGAAATTTCCAAAGTTGAACAATTGTAAATAGTGTTTTCGAAAAGGGAAACCACATGACCAACAAAATTGTATTACCTTTTTCATTTAAATGAAAAATTTCTTTTCGCTTAGTTTGCAAGGAAACAACAATTTAGGGTTGTGATTCAAATGAATTGTATAATGTTATTGGATCTAAGATCAACTTCAGATAGTAGACTTGGTTATAATATCTACAGATATCATTATTACACTCGAAGACTATCCTGATAGGGTTTTGAAGCAAAGGTATTTTCAACAAATTTCACTTCGCTTCCTCTTCTATTTAAAATCTCTCTTTTTTAGATGCAGCTGAGATAAGATGGTAACAAACTTATCAATATAACATCTACAAATTAATAACTACAAAGGCAGGGAGTTATATGGAATTTTTTTTAAAAAAAATATCACATGACATAATCTTGCAACGATTTACAATTCCAACTTAATAATACATCTAAAATTCCTTCAAACAATGAAAAAAAACGATTACGAAATATTACCAATAATCGATAGGTTATTGAAGCTGGAAAAAAAAAAAGGTGCTGTTAAGCCATTGTTTACAGGTTAAGGCTTCATTTCTCTAGGGGTTGAATCTTGGAAATCGTACAATATTCGAAAGATTCGGATCCATAGATTGAAAATTTATAAAATTTTGAGTTATCGTCAAATTTGGAACCACTGAATGAACCATCGGCAGCATCAAGTTGCTCTGGCCTAGATTCGGCGGACGCTGGTTAGCATTCAAAAGCGTTGATATCACCTGCATGCGATCTCGCATGACAGCTGCCTGATTTAACAGTTCGCGCTCTCTTTGCATCTGAATCAATTTTGAAAGGTCTATAGCGCGAGGACCATTCAGATTGGTGTTAAACTCAACAAAACTGTCCTTTTGTAAGATATACCCAGAAAAACTCGTATTGATCGTTTTGCTGACATTTTCTCCAAGAGAATCGATCGTGCCGTTACTATCGGTTTTCTTCGGCAAACTGATCACAGGATCTGAGGGAATGGCTAGGGTAGTTAGCGGATTCTTCTCCTGAAATAGCTTTCTATACGTTGGTAATCTCTTATGCATCTTTCTCAATTTATGAGGTATTTTCTCGAATCTCCCATATTTCCGATAAATTCTGAGAATGGATTTTGCGCTCGAATAATTCACTTTGAGATCTCTTGACACCTGATGATATTCATTAAACTTAAGGAAGCTACTCTAATGTTACATCAGCAAGTTTCTCTTTCTTGACTAAAACTCTCTGAAGCAGCTCTCCTCTCGTCTCATTGGAGATCTGATTGTAAGCAAATGTGCCCTTTTTTTTAATCCCGGGACAAGGTGAGGATTGCCCATTTCCTTCTTCTCTTCTCTCTGGTAACTCTTGTTCAATCTTTACTGCCGGTTCAAGTGGCCGGTAAGTTTCCTTCTCCATAGTGAATGAATGATTTGAACGATATAATTAATTGTTTATATAAAAAGTTCTGGTATTTGCATTTTATAACTAAATCGTCGCAAAATGGGTTAATTGGTATTTATAAAATGCTCGTAAAGCATGCGATTAATTGAAAAGATTTTATTTTGTTATCCAATATAAGTATAGCCTTTAATTTTAGAAAAAAGAATTTTATAGAAATTAGGATCGAATTTATAACGAAACCCTCAGCAATCTATGCTTATCTAGTTAAAACATTTGGTATTTAATGTTTGTTGTCAGAGGCAAGAAATATTTTAAATAAAATTACGCTCCAAAACTCAAAGGAACTTGCCTGAGTAATAAGGTTATTGTAATGGGTATCCTTGGATTAATATCTATCTTGTTCGAATCTGAGTCTTTCGTTGCAAGTATGTGCTATTAAAGTCAGTAAATTGAAGAGCGAAAATTTATAGTTATCATTTTTGGAAGAAATTCTGTTTTGTGTGTTTTATTTCTTTCAGTTATTCTCTCTGTAAATAAATTTAATAATTTCCGTTCTATTGGTTAGAAAAAAATCAACCGATTTATTCGACAAGTCCTCAACTCATTCCGAGTCTGCAATTGATGGACTTCAAATCAGCTGCAAATTCCTCAACTACTGAAAAATTATATTTGGTACTTTATATTAACTTCTCTGTGAAGCGCTTTTCAAATTCAAGCTGATGTCTATCCTCTTGGAGTGGATTTCAGATGCATGCCTATGTGCCAAGTGCCTTTATTTTCTTAGTATAGAGTCAAACTGCTTTGACAGCAGACTGCGAAGAACGTAGGAGGACATCTAAGAAATCGTGGGGACAACAGCACCAAGAAAAATAGTGCTAACCATTTTTCAGACTCATATTGTTCTTAGAGTATTGTCTAACAATTGTCTTGCATAAGTTCAATTAATAGAGAGAAATCCATATTGTTTTTGAACCATACATTTTAGGTGTATTGACTCTATCCTACGAAAATTATCGAGTCTTGTGACTCAGCGATTAAGGAGTACTTGAACTCTCTCTGCCTTATCTACTGATGTTTTCTGTATTTAATTCGTTCGATACGCAGAGAAATTATCACTTTGCGAAATTAAACTCCAACGCACAAAAATTCAAGCTTTCAATTTGCTAAATTGCAATTGACTCCAAAGTCAGTTAGAACCACGAATTTTAACATAAGTAATGAACTAAGAGCCGTGGACACAGGAGAAATAATGAACTCGTTGATGATTTTTCTCTTCTCTCTTCTTCTGAAGCCTAATTAATACCTACGAAGGATTATTGAATCCATAAGCAGACATTGTTAACCAAAATCTAATTCCTTAGGTCAATAATGCGTTCAACAGAGGTCTTTCCGAGGGATCTAATAACTTTCATTGCCAAATTCATATATACTAAACTAATGTGCTTGAAATTAAGTATACATGAATGAACATAACTCTACCTACGAGTAAAATCTCTAATTGGTTGCTGATATTGCGGTTTCTTAAATCTCCTAATGAATTAGACCAAGGTTACTAAGACTACTGGAGTTTGTTCGTTAAATTTTACTGTTTATGAAAAACGAGACTGAATACTTTGTACTTCGTGAAAGAATGATGAGCGAAGTATCCTGATTCTTACATGGAATAACGTTACAAGTGCAGAAACGTAGCAAAGTTGTTATATGAGAAATTCTCGCAATTTCATATTTCTCAATCACAAAAAAAGTACTTTCATTTAAATAAGTCTTTTGGAATCCAATTCATGAAAATATTCGTTAATATGTTGTGATTAATCATAATAGGAAGAAATTTGGGAGAAAAAGACCATGAAGGATAAGCTGAGCTCGTTAGCTCAAAGAATGTGAATATCGGGCTGATAATATATATATTGATCCAAACAGATCTATATATATCTGTTTCACCTATATTCAGAGCAAGAATCGTGCTATAGCAACCTTCTGTCATCATCAGTTGCACTCACAGGAAAATCGGCCTGCAAGAGCCTAATCTTCTCCATTGCTAATCTCAAGCGGCTATTATTTCATCGAAGAAGATTACAACAACTCTTCCAACAAACTTACTTCAATACTCCTTGGTCATTTTCAAGCATGCGTATCTGCAGCTCAATTTCTCGAGTTCTGATGGCAACTAACTGCTGTAAATTGCTTTCGAAGGCTTTCAAACTCAAAATAACCCCCTATGGAATGAAACGCTGATAAAGAACAGTATGATCATTTCCAAGATACATCTTGCATATCTTTAACTCTCTTTGACGAACAATGGTGGAAATCCATGAGATTGGATGGGTCCGCCAACGAGCCTCTCGAAGATTGCTTTTTAATAGAGAAAGGAGTCTTGTCTCTCGTATATTCTGCATGCTTGAAAATATAGTCTACCTTCCCTTTCTTCTTAGGAAAATGCTGAAAAAATTGACAATCTTCAAGCTAAATCATCGTTCATATTTAAATTAAGTCATGAAATAAAGTTGCTACTCGTTGAATAAACCCAACAAAGGATGGACAGCGATCAAAAGATAGCAAGATCTCTGCATTGAATCTCTCAACGTCTTTAACGAGGATCATCGTGCCTTTAGGACTCCAACATATTATTGGTTGGATCTTCTTCTTCTAAAAATAAGAAACCAAAACAAAGTCAACGGATCGCTATGTGATGAAAGGTACTGAGAGAACTCTATAGAGAGTCTTTAAGAAACTTTCATTGGAAAGATCTGAAAAAACCAACCGACTTTTGGCCAGCTTTTGCTTCAAGCTCATCGTATCTTTCGCTTCCATCAAGTTTTAAATTTCGTTTATTTAAATAAATTGCAGGCAGATATTTTAGAATGATTCTAACCTTCTAACCAAATTTAGGAGATCTGGAATATTTCATAGGTAATGAATAATATTCTAATTGCAATTTATAGTCGCGTTCTTCAAGATTCGTTAGAGTTCCTCAGTTATATCAAATCTTTTTCGATTAAAAAATATTGAGACTAAAGAATTTTTTCAGATTGTAGAACTGATTGGCTAGAGAGAGTTTTCATTTCTAAGTTATCATAGCCGTCATAAATCGGAAGCCTTTCAAGGATAATCCACTCTGGCCCAGAAGATGACTAAGAAAGCCGAGGTGTAAGATTCCCGCGACGTTTGAAAAATCTAAGATGGGAGTTTTAGAACGCAAGCAACAATTAATCCGAACATGCAGATTCTTCTGATAAAATCAAATAAAAAATCTCAAATGTTATACATCAATAATTGAGAAAATTAAAACAAATAAATTTTTGTAAAAATTTGAATTCTTTTGACTCTACCCGCGCTTATCCTGAGTTAAGGGATTCTCATAAGGGTTTTCCGTAGGGAATAAATAGGTTTATATCCTCTAGAAATGTTCAGGTTTTAGTAAGATTTCAATTTAAGATGCGCCGCTCTTGGCAGATATCTATCTATACGTAGCAAAATGAGAAAGCTAAGACCTGAAAAATCGGTAAAAAACGCGAAAATAGTTTTCAATGGTTTTGTATTATTATCAACACTAGATCAGTTAGAGGCGATGCCATTGGAAATATGTAATGGAGGAGGAAATAAAAAAATTACAAAGTTAAGGTTCAAATTAGATGAAATGTTTCTTTCAAGCGTAGAGGTTCTGCTTTTGAGGAAATCCAGCATATCCAGCATGCTAAGGAGATTTTTGAAGAGTATCCCGTTCGTTTCCTGTACTGAAATTACTGCAAAAAATAGCAAAAGAGTCAGCGAGTTTGTATGAATTGTTTCATGCTATACTAACACAACAAGATGCCGGCTGTCCCCCC